>Ga0256404_1001862_pt1 | contig 48833 bp, 43 predicted proteins | sample RumenRJG_01DNA_FD_185990 | JGI IMG/M metagenome (GOLD analysis project Ga0256404, IMG submission 185990) | Bovine rumen microbial communities from Lethbridge, Alberta, Canada - RJG_01 | ecosystem: Host-associated > Mammals > Digestive system > Stomach > Rumen | place: Canada: Alberta | collected... | reverse complement strand
TGATCATGTCTATCAGACAAACAAAGAAATTGCCTATTCTGCGAAATGTTAAATATATAGTTAAATATCAATTAATGTTTGGAATTTAGCATAGAATGCTGGTACCTGTCAGCTTCATTATTATTTATTTGCGATATACTGCTTTATCTTTTCAATAAGTAATCGCATAGGTGCTGGAGCTTTTTTCACTAAGACTCATAAAGCACCTCCTTATCTTCTTCTACGTTGTAATAAAACATAGCATGAGGTCCGTTGAACCATTCGTCCTTTGTGTATGCGTGCGGACGAACGTCGGCTCCAAAATTCCAGCCCATCAGTACGAATGGATAGGAATAAATGTCGAAGTCCTCGTGTACAAGTTTGGTGTTGTCATGTTTTTAATCTCGCTGCAAATATACAAAAGATTACGAAAATGATGCTTTTCAAGCAGAAAAAGATATGATAGACTCGATTTTTCTTGGATAAATTGTTTTGTGAATTCGGAATTATTATTTATTTTTGCAGTCAGAAACAATAAAAATTGAGTATATGAATACCAATGTTTTAGTATCACCTTCATCGATTAGCGCCAAATATTGGTCAGAATTGAAGGATTTGAGCGACAATGTTAAACTGGAGCTCATAACGCTTCTTAGCAGTTCAATGACTCGTCCAGAGGAGGAAAAGAAAGAACCTCGCAAGGGATGGGCCAGCCGTTTTGCTGGTAAGTGGAAGGATAGCCGTTCGGCAGAAGAAATCATGGAAGAAATACGTACTGCAAGGACAAATAACACATTTGACGCTGAACTATGAACGGATATCTGCTCGACACAAGTACATGTATTTTTCTGCTTAGAGGAAATCGTAACGTTGAAAATAAACTCAACGATATTGAAGAAAGTAGCTGCTACATTACAGATATTGTTGTAGCAGAACTCGTTTTTGGTGCATATTACAGTGATCGAATCGAAGACAACCTCAAACAGGTAGAAGAGTTTGTTGCCGAAATGAATGTGATTTCCTTCGACCAGACCATCCATACTTTTGCGCAGGAAAGAGCTAAACTTTGGAAATCAGGTAAGAAAATTGAAGACTTCGACTTATTGATTGGCTGCGCTGCTAAGGCTAAGGATCTGATAGTCGTAACCCATAACCGCAAGCACTTTGAGCATATAGAAGGCTTGAAGATTGAGGACTGGGCAGTATAAAATATACGACACCTAAACCTTACAATCTTACATTCTTACAATCTTACATTTGGCATAAAAAATGAGGGAAGAAAATTAAGTAATATAATAATATTATAATTATAATATTATTATATTACTTAAACTCTACCACTACAAAAAATATATGAAATGTAAGAATGTAAGATTGTAAGATTGTAAGATATTCATGTTTTTATATTTCTTGACAAAGAATATTTGTAGGTATCGCTTTTTATGAGTACCTTTGCATTGTCAATAAGGGATAAATATTGCGCCCTAACTAGCGAGAAAAATTTTCCTAGTGCACGAGGAAGTTTGGAAGCACGAAGGCACTCTAGAGACCCGAAATTGACAAAGGTAAAAAGATTAAACATTTAACAACCATTTAAAACACATTTAGATTATGTCAATGAAAGTAAAAGCAAAAGAACAGTTGCAGAAGGTAGGCACCTACGCTGGTAAGTATCGCTACGTGATGATGCCTGAGTTGTACACCGCCCTCACACAGGACAAGGTAATTAAGGAGGCTGCCCTTCGCAGTGGTGTGAGCCGAGGCGTGATGCAGGCATGCTGGGATGCAGCCGGCGATGTCATCAAGGCATGGGCAACGGAAGGTCACTCGGTGGCACTGCCTGGACTGGGTACCATGCGCTTCGGTCTGCGTGCCAAGAGCGTAGAAAGCGTGAACGACGTGAAGGCAAATCTGATCACCAGTCGCCGCATCATCTTCACGCCCGACACAGACCTGAAGGAGGAGCTGGCGAAGACCGACATCCAGATCACCTGCTTCGACCGAGACGGCAAGGAGGTGAAGCGAGTCACCTCAACATCGGGCGAGGTGGAAGACCCGGATAGCGGAAACACGGAGTCAGGGAACAACGGAAACACGGAGAACGGCGGCGGCCCAGTAAATCCTTAAACCTCGCACAGAGGTGATAATCTCACACAGCGCTCGAGCTCTGCTCGCTTGCTACCAAAGGGACGCAAGAAATCACGGAAATCACAGAAATGAGAATCGCCAGCGATTCTTTATCCGCTGAATCCGATTAATCCGTGGTCGAAAGATTTCCGTGATTTCTGTGGTTTCTGTGTGAACTTAAATAATCTATCAGAGTGAAATCAAAACATTATTACCATGAAGAACAAGACATTTTGGAAATTCGCAATTCAAACAGCCATTAGTGTGCTGTCGGCCATCGCAACGGCACTGGGCGTGACCAGTTGCATGTGATACATTAAACATTAAACATTAAACATTAAAAAAACGGCTCCTGAAGCGGAATGCTTCGGGGGCCGTTCCCCTGTCATCTCTCTACTTATGCCTCTACGCAACACGATTATCAAACTTTGTACCACGAATTTGGAGATATCAGTTTTATTTCGTACCTTTGCACACAGTATGAAACTATCTATTAAAATGAACAGAAAACAATTAATCATCACGCTGCTCTGCCTGCTGATGCCCGCTATGTGTATGGCCATCGGATGGGACGAGCAGAAGTACCGGGAGATTGAGAAGAGCATCCAGCAGCCACAGATTGGCAAGGCCACGGTGCTGATTACCAAGAATGGCGCCAAGCCTGGCAACAGCGCTGCCGACAACCAGAAGGCTATTCAGAAGGCTATTGACAAATGCTCGAAGAAAGGTGGCGGACGCATCGTCGTTCCCGCAGGCATGACATTCCAGACGGGTGCCATACACCTGAAGAGCCACGTAAACCTGGTCATCGAGGAAGGTGCCGTGCTGAAGTTTGTCTTCCAGCCCGAACTCTACCCCATCGTGGAGACCTCGTGGGAGGGACTGGACTGCTACAACCTGTCGCCCTGTATCTATGCCTTCCAGCAGACCGACATTGCCATCACGGGCAAGGGAACCATTGACGGTGGCGGTTCGAAGCAGACCTGGTGGCCCTGGTGCGGTGCTGAGCGCTTCGGATGGAAGCCCGGCATGATTGCCCAGAAGCACGAGGCCCGTCCACGACTGCTGAAGAATGGCGAGGACGGTGTACCAATGACCGACGAGAAGGGTAAGCGCACGAAGGAGCGCACCTTCGGACCGAAGGATGGTCTGCGCCCACAGCTGGTCAACTTCACCCAGTGTCAGCGCATCCTCATCGAGGACGTCACCCTGCTCGACTCGCCCTTCTGGGTGATTCACCCTTTGAAATCGCAAGACATCACCGTGCGTGGCGTACACATCAACAACGACGGTCCTAACGGCGACGGATGCGACCCTGAGTCATGCGACCGCGTGATGATAGAGAACTGTTTCTTCAACACGGGCGATGACTGCATAGCCATCAAGAGCGGACGCAACCGCGACGGACGTGAGCGTGCCATGCCTTCACAGAATATCATCATCCGCAACTGCGAGATGAAGAACGGACACGGCGGCGTGGTTATCGGTTCGGAGATCAGCGGTGGTGCAAAGAATATCTTTGCCCACGACTGCGTGATGGACTCGCCCAACCTGGACCGCGTGCTGCGCATCAAGACCAACTCGTGCCGAGGCGGCATCATCGAGGATATCTTCGTGAAGAATATCAAGGTGGGCCAGTGTGGCGAGAGTGTGCTGAAAATCAACCTGGACTACGAGCACAACGAGATTTGCTGTCGTGGCAACTACCCCACGGTGCGCAACGTGCTGATGGAGAATGTCACCTGCGAGAAGTCGCGCTACGGTGTACAGATCATCGGACTGGAAGAGGACACGTTCGTCAACGATATCACCGTGAGGAACTGTCGGTTCAACGGTGTGCAGCAGGGTAACACCATCACCGGCAAGACCCGCAACATCACCTTCGACAAGCTCTATGTGAACGGCGGTCTGTCGCTCACCAAAATGCCCTACGAGCACTACTCGGAATGGATGACGCGCTCGGAGATGAAGCGCTATCCGAAGTCGTACCTGCTGGATTTCTCCACACGTCCGAAATGGAGCTACGTGATGGGCATCGAGCTGGAGAGTATGCTCGACACCTACCTGCGCTACGGCGGTCAGGACATCTTTGACTACTGCAAGCTCTACACCGACACGATGATCAACGAGAAGGGTGAGATTCGCGGGTACAACATCCTGGACTATAACCTGGACAATATCCGCACAGGCCATTTCGTGACACGCATGTACCAGCAGTTGCCCGAACAGAAAAACCTCATCGCCATGCAGACGCTGATGAAGCAGTTGCAGAACCAGCCCCGCACGGTGGTGGACAAGGTGTACTGGCACAAGGCTATCTATGCCTATCAGGTATGGCTCGACGGCATCTTCATGGGACTGCCTTTCCGCTGCCTGACGGCACCGATTGTAAGTGAAAAAGGAAAAGTGAAAAGTGAAAGGCAACGGGTAGGCGACGGAACGTCGGGAATGAAATTGGCTACCGCAATATACGATGATGCCGTGGACCAGCTCACGATTACATATAACCGTACGCTCGACCCCAAGACCGGTCTGAACCGCCATGCCTATGATGAGAACAGGAACATGTTCTGGGCCGACAAGGAGACGGGACTGAGTCAGCATTGCTGGGGACGCGCGCAGGGCTGGTACACGATGGCACTCATCGAGGTGCTGGATGCCGTACCTGCCGACTATCAGCGCCGCGGCGAACTCATAGAACTGCTGCAGAAGGATTTAGACGCCATCCTGAAATGGCAGGATAAGAAATCGGGCGTGTGGTATCAGGTGATGGATTCTCCTGCCCGCGAGGGAAACTACCTGGAGAGCACCTGTTCGGCAATGTTTACCTACGCCCTCCTGAAGGCATACCGCAAGGGCTATGTAGGCACCAAATACCGCGATGCTGGCATCAAGGCCTATCGTGGCATCATCAATAATTTCATCAAGGTCAACGATGACGAGACTATCTCGCTGACCAACTGCTGTTCGGTAGCAGGACTTGGTCCTGGCGTCAGCGCCGAGGTGGAGGCTGCCCTGAAGCGCATCAACCCCAAGGCAAGTGTCAAGGAGAACAAGCGTCGCGACGGGTCGTACAACTATTATCTCTCTGAGCAGATCCGCGACAACGACGCCAAGGGACTGGGTCCGTTTATCTGGGCAAGTCTGGAGATGGAGCAGATGGGATTCACCACGGGGAACGTGATGAAGCCTATCAGCAGGCAGGCCGTGACAGGACGCAACAACCCCGTGATTACCAAGGCCGACCCCTTGGCTTCGCTCACCGTAGGTAACGGACATTTTGCCACCACGGTGGACGTGACAGGACTGCAGAGTTTCCCTTTTGATTATGAGGCTGGTGTGCCCCTGACGGCTATGTCTGACTGGGGATGGCACTCATTTCCTAACGCCAGTCTCCTGAAACCATCTGAAAGTGAGAAAGAATTTGATCTGGGCCACGGTCACAAGGAGGTCTATGCCGTAGAATACAAGAAGGCAGAGGATGGTCGCCACAAGCAGGCCACCGAGTATTTCCGCGTGAACCCTCACCGCCTGAACCTGGGCATCATCGGACTCGACATGAAGGACCGCAGCGGCAAGGAGATTACGCTGAACGACCTGTCGTATATCCGTCAGGAGCTGAAGCTCTACGATGGTGTCATTGAGTCCTCTTTCCGTGCCGACAACGAGCCTGTGGAGGTGACGACTGCCGCCCTGCAGGACAAGGATGCCGTGATTTACCGCATCAAGTCGGCCATGCTGAAAGACGGGCGCGCCAGGATCCGTATCCGTATGCCCTATCCCACCGGTAAGCATGCCGATGCGGCTGCCGACCTCACCAAACCAGAGCGTCACCAGTCGCGCATCATCATCAGCGACGGCCATGCAGCCATCATTGAGCACACGCTCGACTCTGTGCGCTATTACCTGAAGCTCAACTGGGCTGGCAAGGGTGAACTCGTACGTATGGCCGAACATGACTATGTGCTGACCACGTCGGATGATGTGCTGACAATCAAGGCAGAATACCTGGCCGACGCCACAACGAAGAAAGACAAATACGGGAACTACATCCCCGAGCCCGTCATCGTCTATGACCAGGAACTCAAGAGTGTACTCAAGGCGTGGAACCGCTGGTGGAACGAGGGTGCCATCGTGGATTTCTCGGAATGCACCGACCCTCGTGCCAAGGAACTGGAGCGCCGCGTGGTGCTCTCACAATATCTCACGCAGGTGAACTGTGCCAACAATATGCCGCCTCAGGAGACAGGACTGACCTACAACTCATGGTTCGGACGTCCGCATCTGGAGATGACATGGTGGCACATGGTGGACTTCTCGCTCTGGAACCGTCCGAAGACGCTGGAGACGGTGCTGAAATGGTATAACACCACGGCTTATCCCGTAGCCAGGAAGATTGCCGAGCGTCAGGGATTCAAAGGTATCCGATGGATGAAGATGACTGACCCTTGGGCTGGTGAGGCTCCTTCAAACACGGGTTCGTTCCTGATCTGGCAACAGCCACATTATATATATATGGCTGAGGAGATGTATCGCGCCAATCCCAGTCAGGAGACGCTGATAAAATATAGCAAGCAGGTGGAGGAAACGGCTGCATTCATGGCCGATTTCGTCAGTCGTGATGCCAAGACCAGGAAGTACTTCCTGCAAGGGGCTACGGCCATGCAGGAGAGCATGTCGAAGGATTTCTCCTATAACCATCCCTTCGAACTGGCTTATTGGCAGTACGGCCTCAGCGTGGCCAACCTGTGGCGTGAGCGTCAGGGCATAGAGCGCAACAAGCAATGGGATGATATCATCAGGCGCCTGACAGCCCTGCCCGTTCAGAAAGGTATCTACACGGCTGGTCTGCCAAAGGGAAAGACGGACAACCTGACAAGTTTCGACCCCTTCGATGCGGTGGCCAGTGGTGCCAAGCCAACGGTTGCCACAGAGACCTTCACAGAGAAATGCCGCAACGACCATCCGGCCGTGCTAGGTGCCTGCGGCATGTTGCCCGTATCCGACGTTAATCCTCTCTATTCAGAGAAGGTGATGAAAGCCACACTCGACGACGTGATGCAGAACTGGAACTGGGCTACGACCTGGGGATGGGACTACGGTATGGTGGCCATGACTGCTGCCCGCCTAGGTCAGCCCGAGACGGCCCTGAAGGCGCTGCTCATCGATACACAGAAGAATACATACCTGAAGAACGGGCACAACTTCCAGACCTCAGACCGTCTGCGCCTCTACCTGCCTGGCAATGGCGCCCTCCTCTCGGCTGTCGCCATGATGTGTGCCGGATGGGACGGATGCGAGAACCCGTTCAATCCAGGTTTTCCGCAAGACGGCACATGGAATGTACGCTGGGAGAACCTGCAGCGCATGCAGTAAGATACCAGGAATGGGATAAAAAAACAGACAAGAAAAAGCGACGGGGAAACTTAATCCCCGTCGCTTTTTTCTTCGCCCTGCAGAATGGGAAGCGATATATGGTAGCGCACGGCCAGGAAACGTATCAGGCACGTCACCACGAAACTCGCCACAGCCGTGATTCCCACAGGCACGCCTAGTTCGATACCGCCCCAATAGGCCAGGCCACCGACGACGCAGGCCATCGCATAGATTTCCTTGTGGAAGATGACGGGTTCATTGTTCAGCAGCACATCACGAATCACACCTCCGGCAGCACCCGTGATACAACCCATGATGATAGCCACCCAGAAGGCCTGTCCGGCATCAAGACTACGCTGGATACCGGCTATCGTGAAGAGGGCCAGTCCAAAGGTATCAAACACGAACCACGCATTCTTCAACGGTTCCATCCACTTGCTCAAAAAAGCCACGGTGAGCAATGCCACCGCCGTACATATCATATAAATAGGTGTGGTCATCCAGAAGATGGGTACGTCGAGTATCACATCACGTATCGTACCGCCACCAATAGCAACGGCAATACCACACACATAACCACCGAACCAGTCGAAGTGCTTGGCTGCGGCATGACGTATTCCTGAGATAGCAAAGGCAAATGTACCCAGTAACTCAATGACTTTTATAATGATATCCTGGTTCATCATATTGAAATTTGACTACAAAGGTACAATTTTTCTCTATTTTTTTCTTCATTTTTATTTTTTTTATTATATTTGCACCGAAAATCAGAACTAAAAACCTGACCTTTTATTCTATGAAGCAAGGTTTAAAACTAAAAAACTACTGGCTGCTAGCCCTTATTACATGTACACTCCTCATGGCGTGCAGTAGCGATGATGACGAGATGATGCAACCGTCACCATTGGCTACCCATTTGGGCTTTGACCGGCAGAATCCGCTTATCTTCAGTATCGATGCCGACTATGCCCCACTGGAATTTGTGGACGAGAACGGCACGCCACAAGGTTTTGACGTAGAGTTCACGGGCTTGCTGATGAAGCGTCTGGGCATTCCCTTTACATACCATCCCAATTCGTGGAAGAACGTAGCACCAGATATCATTCATGGTAATGTGGACCTCGGCATGATGATCTACTCGCCCTATCGCAAGGACAGCACCAACTACTCACGTGCCGTGTTCCGTCTCTATTATCAGGTGGTGTACCCGAAGAAAAGTGACGATGAGCGTTTTGACTTCCGCAACCTGGAGGGAAAGCGTATTGCCTACATGAACTCACGTCCCGTAGGTGAACTGCTGACCAGCGAGGGTGCGGTGAAGTTTAGCGTGACCAATCTGGACCAGGCCATGTGCGACCTGGTAAAGGGTAAGTATGACGCGGTTATCTGCTACCGCTATCAGGCACGTTATCTCATAGACCTTCATCATTTTGACAACCTGCTTACTGACGACATCTCATTGCCTCCACGCGAATATTGCTACGTGAGCCATAGCAAGCAACTGATCCACTTCATAGACCGCGAACTGCTGAAGATGGAGATGGAAGGTGTGACGGATGAGGTATATACCATCAAGTCTACCTTTGGCGGTATCCGTATCCCTTCGTGGGTATGGTATTTGTTGGGCGGCATTGCCATTCTGGCTCTGATCATCATCAACGTCATCTACAGCATGTCGCGCAAACAGTTGGAAAAGGCCAACATCGTGCTCGAGAAGGGTAACCAGGAATTGAAGCAACGCAACGAGGAACTGGTCATCGCACGTGAGAAAGCTCTGGAGTCAGACCGTATGAAGTCGGCATTCATCCAGAATATGACACACCAGATACGTACACCACTCAATATCGTGACGGGATTTGCACAGGTTATCAACAATGACTATGAGACGCTGCCGAAGGACGAGATAAAGATGATGGTAGGACAGATGATGAAGAATACTGACGTCATCACGGCTATCATCACCAAACTCATTGACCTCTCTATCCAGGAGAGCCGACACAGTATTGAGAAGCAAGACTTTGTATCGTGCAACAACCTCTGCCGTGAAGCGATTCGCAGGATCAGCTTCACACACCAGGATACGGTAAAGGTAGACGTGGAGACAACTGTGCCCGACTCGCTGCTCATCCTCACCGATAAGATAGTTATGCTGAAGGTGCTGCATGAGTTGCTCTCTAACGCTGATCAGTTCACTCCAAGCGGCAGCATCACATTGGGTTGCTATCAGCCGGATGAGGCAACGGTTTGTTTCAGCGTCACGGACACGGGACAAGGTATCCCTGAAGAGTACAGGCCAAAAATATTCACGAAATTCTTCAAGCCCAATGAATTCTCAGAAGGTCTGGGCCTTGGTCTGACGCTCTGCCAGACGGCTGTAGAACAGATGGGTGGCAACATACGGTTAGACGAAACATACACCACGGGTGCACGTTTCATCATCACGCTGCCTTTGAAATAAGAAAAAGCTATGGGTTATTCCTCAAAGCGTTTACCCCAATAGTTCACCATGCGCTGGTAGAGCTTTTCCTCGGCAGGATTATGCTGTCCGTGCCACAGACGCTTATCAACCAGTTCGTCAGGCATATACTGCTGGGGGGTAAAATGTCCGGGATAATCATGCGGATACTTATACCCATCGTGATAGCCCAGTTCTTTCATCAACTGCGTAGGCGCATTGCGGATAGGCAGGGGAACAGGTTGGTTGCCCGTCTCACGCACCAATGCCAGGGCAGCATCAATACCCAGATAGGCCGAGTTGCTCTTGGGCGACGTAGCCAGATAGACAGCACACTCAGCCAGGGCAATCCGGGCCTCGGGCCATCCAATCTTCATCACCGTATCGAAAGCGGCATTAGCCAACAGCAGGGCATTAGGGTTAGCCAGACCAATATCCTCGGAAGCCGAAATCACCATTCGCCGTGCAATAAACTGCGGATCCTCACCACCTTCTATCATACGGGCCATCCAATAGAGGGCTGCATCGGGGTCGCTACCCCGGATACTCTTGATAAAAGCAGAGATGATATCGTAGTGCATCTCACCATCCTTGTCGTATGCCAGCGGATTCTGTTGAAGGCGGGCCACTACGAGTTCGTCAGTAACAACGACATCACCACTCTCCGACTCTACCACCAGCTCCAGGATGTTCAGCAGTTTACGCGCATCACCACCACTATAGCGCAGCAATGCATCGGTCTCCTTCAGTTCTATATGGCGCTCCTTCAGGATGAGGTCCTTCGTGATGGCACGTTCCAGCAATTTAAGCAGGTCATCCTTTTCCAGCGACTTCAGTACATACAGCTGGCAACGTGACAGCAACGGACGTATCACCTCAAACGAGGGGTTCTCCGTTGTAGCGCCTATCAGCGTCACGATGCCCCGCTCCACAGCGCCCAACAGGGAATCCTGCTGCGACTTTGAGAAACGATGAATCTCGTCTATAAATAAAATAGGTGACGCCTCGTTGAAGAAACGTCCCTTTTGCGCCTTCTCTATCACGTCGCGCACATCCTTCACACCACTGGTCACGGCCGAGAGCGTATAAAAGGGCGTCTCTAACTTATTGGCAATAATCTGCGCCAATGTAGTTTTACCTACCCCCGGAGGTCCCCAAAGGATAAATGACGAGATGCGCCCCGAATCAATCATTCGTCGGAGCACAGCCCCCTCGCCTACCAGGTGTTGCTGACCAATATAGTCATCCAGCGAGCGCGGCCTGAGTCTTTCTGCTAAAGGTTCTGACATAATCTGTTTGCAAAATTACGAAAAAAGGAGCGAACCGCAAAGGATTATCACGCTTTTATTTTTTACTTTTTTTTCGACAAATTCCTTGTATATCGATTTTTTATTGTATCTTTGCGGTGTGAAACTAGAAAAACAAGAAAATAAAGAAGTATGGAACAGCAAGCAGAGAAGAAAGCGCTGACACTGAAGACGCTAACGAAAAGCACAGTGTGGGACATCCAGGAGAATGATATCTTCCGTATGTGGGAAGGTGCCGACAAGGATGTAGAGGTTAAGGAAAACTATCGTCATTTCGTAGATATTATCCGCTCGGCCTTCATGATTGAGGAAGTGCCTGGCGACTCAAAACTCATACAGGCAAAATATGAGAAGCTGGGATACAAGGTAGCACAGGTAAAACTGGATGGTGACCAGAAAATCACATGGGCCATCAAGAAGCGCCCCATCATGCGCGTCACAGACCTGACCTACGAGAATATCCGTCATATCACGGCTGCTAAGCTTATTGAGGTGCTGGACCGTAACTTCGGTGGCGGATGGGATTCTCTGTCACAGAGCATCAAGGACATCATTGAGAGTGGCTTTGACATCTCTACAACCACGCTGCCCAAAGACCGTCTGCACAAGAAGGGCGGACTGTATGAGAAGAAGGTGGCCGATGGTTTTGAGGTGCTGGAAGTAGCAAAGGGTTCCTGGATAGAGGCCATCTTTGCGAAGGTGAAGCCCGAGAGCGAGAAGCCACGCATGAAGTTCAACTCATTCAGCAGCGATGAGGATGAGGACGACGATGCAGATGTAATCATTGAGGACAACTACAACAAGCCCGATGAGGACGATGTGGAGATTGAGGGTCCCAACGATGATGATATCACAGAGGACAACTACTCAACGATGATGGACTTAGGAAGCGGTGATCCTGATGAGGAAGCCGAGAACATGTCTGACTACGGAGACGAGTAATCCCTGACAGAATAAGCAGAAAAATAAATTAGCCATCTTCAAATGAAGGTGGCTAATTCATTATAGATACGTTGTACGGGAAGTCCCATCACATTGAAATAACTGCCGTGGATACTGGTAACACCCACATAGCCTATCCACTCCTGAATACCATAGGCACCGGCTTTATCATAGGGCTTATACACCTCAATATAATGGTTGATTTCCTCGTCAGTAAGCGTTTTAAAGGTCACATCGGTAGTCACAGAGAAATGATGCTGACGCGTCTTGGTGGTCAGACAGACGCCCGTTGTCACCTGATGCGTGACGCCACTGAGTTTCTTCAGCATCCTGCGGGCATCATCGGCATCCACAGGTTTTCCCATCACTTCATCACATGCGATGACCACGGTATCGGCAGTAATAATCAAATCGTGATCAGCCATCAGTTCACGATAAGCGGCGGCCTTCTCCGTGGAGATATACTCTGCTATCTGACTAACAGGCAGGTCGTCAGGATAAGACTCTTCAATATCAGGCAGCACCTTTACTTCGAAAGGAATCCCCAACCCGCCCAGTAACTCCCGTCTGCGTGGCGAATTACTGGCCAGAATGATATGATAATTCTTCAGATTCTCAAACATTACCATCCAAACGCTTTTTCGTCCTTCAACCATTTTCCCTGGGCACGCAGCACCTGCTCTACCACATCACGGCCACAACCGTAACCTCCATCACGCTGACTCACATAGAGGCTCACATCCTTGACCTCCGTACAGGCATCCTTAGGACAAACCGGGCAGCCTACACGGCGCATGACTTCCAGATCGGGGATATCATCACCCATATACATCACCTCTTCCTCCTTCAGATGGTATTTCTCAAGGAAAGCCTCGTAGGTCTTGATCTTTACAGAGCATCCCACATAGATATCCTGCACGCCAAGTGCCTCATAGCGCACTCGCACAGACTCCACATTGGCACCAGTCATAATGGCGATATGAAGTCCCATCTTCACAGCCAACTGAATGGCATAGCCATCCTTGATGTTCACCGTACGGAGCGGCCATCCATCGGCGCCCAACGTGATTGTTTCTGCCGATAGCACACCGTCGATATCAAATATCACGGCACGTATCTTTTTCAAATCGTAATTAATCATTAGAATTCAATGTTTCAATAATGCTTTTACTCATGATATCATATATCTGCTGCATCTGAGGATTGTCGGCAAGAAGGGCTTTCTGGGCGTCCATCACATTTTCATCACGACGCGCAGCTGGTCCAGTCTGAGCCTCACGCGGGTGAACAGTCTCCACCTTCTCTGCAGTCTCTCTTATCAACGGAAGCATAGACTCGAAAGGAAGTCCGTGGGCCTCCAGGATCTGAGCGGAAAGGGCATAGCAATGATTGGCAAAATTGCAGGCGAAAACTGCAGCCAGATGCAGATAGCGGCGCTCAGAACTTGAAAGTTCGTGCACATTGGCACTCAGCGTCTCGGCAACTTTCCGGGCCAAATCCAATGTACCGGCATCACGACCTTCAATAAATATATGTACGCGCGAAAAATCGACAGCCTTTTCCTTTGAGAATGTCTGCATAGGATAAAACACGCCACAATGCTGGTGTTCACCAAAGACACTCATGGGAATAGAACCGGCTGTATGAAGAAAAACCTGCTGTTCCCTACCCTTCCTGAGTTCTGAGATGACATCCTTTAAGACGGAATCCTTCACAGACAGGATAAAGACATCGGCCTTTTCAGGCAAGGCATCAATACGATTCGACGGTGTCGCATGAACCTCGCCTGCCAATGCTTCTGCAGAGGTAATTGTGCGACTGTAAACAGCCGTAATACGGTGTCCACCGGCATACAACGCCTTAGCAAGATGTGTTGCCACACGACCAGCCCCTACAAATACGATTTCCATCAGAACTTGTCAATATGTACGTTTTCCCACTTCAGTTTATCCTCATTCTGGGGCTGACGCTCATCGGCCTTATGACCAAAGGCTATGACGCACAATACGTTATAATTCTCGGGAATATCAAGGATACCACGAATCACGGTATCTGCACTTGTGCCGTCACTCAGTCCACGACCACGCATCTGCACCCAACAAGAACCAAGTCCCAGTTCCTCTGCCTGATACTGCATAGAGATGGCTGCAATAGAACCATCCTCTACCCAACAATCGTTCTGCATAGGGTCACCCAGCACAACGATAGCCAGCGAGGCTCCTTTTATAAGTTGTCCACCCATATCCTTAGCGTCAGACAGCTTTTCAAGGTCAGTCTTATTGTCAACTACCACAAATTGCCAGGCACGCTGTCCTTTTGAAGTGGGCGACATCAAGGCGGCACGGAGAATCAATTTCACGTCTTCTCCATCAATTTCCTGTTCGGTAAACTTGCGATGCGAACGGCGCATCTGCGCCAGAGTCTTAAAGTCAGTCATAGTCTATTTCTATATATTTTTCATGCAAAGGTAACAATTTCCCACAAAAACGCACGCTTTTTAAGAAAGATTTTGTATTTTTGCGCCCGATGAGCGAGCTAACCATTAACATCTACACAAACCCAAGTCATCTGCCAAAGGGACTGCATGAAGAAAACATCTTTCATAGCAGACAGTATTTCCTGTTGGCAAAGAACACACCCCGGCTGAAGCCTTACATGGTAACTGTCGAGACTGGGGATCATGTGATTATTGCCCAGATGTTAGCATTGATTCGCTATCGTGCCTCATGGATTCCTCCTTATTTATATCGCCACTGCATGATACTTGGTGAAGGTGTGTACGATTCTGACTATGCCGAACAGCGAGCAGAACTCTTTGGTATGATGCTGGAACAACTCACGGCTAAGATTGGCAGATGGACGCTGTATATTGAGGTGAGCCACCTGAGCAGTAAGATGTTTGCCTATAAACAGTTACGCGAACGCCATTTCTTCCCGGTACGCTGGAACAGCATACACAACTCCCTGCATTCACGAACGCCAGAAGAACGTATCAACGACCGCTTACTGCGTCATATCAAGTCTTCCTATGAACGAGGTGTCATCACCGACGAGGTAAAATCTGAGGAGGATTTCATCTCATTCATGAAACTCATGAGACGACATAACAGACTGAAGCCCAAGCGATATATCCCTGCCGATGAGTTTTTCCGGGGATTACACGAAAGCGAAAACGGATGTTTGTATGTCACCCGTTATCACGGACACATTATCGGTTGTTCTGCTTTAGTCTATAGTGAGAACCAGGCTTATCTATGGTATGCGGCTTACAGACGTAAGACTTTTGCATTCCTTCACCCTGCCGACATCACCATCTGGCATGCCATCAAGGATTCCTACTCCAAAGGCTATGAGCATATCTATTTCATGGATGTAGGACTGCCTTTCCGCAAGAATGCCTTTCGCGAATTCCTGCTCCGTTTCGGAGGAAAGCCCGCCAGCAGCTACCGATGGTTCCATTGCACTATTGGGTGGATAAACAGTCTGCTTTCGTGGTTTTATCGCGACTAAAAATAATAAAAGCATAATTCCTGCGTTATTATTTTTGATGAAACAATTCACCAAACGATTCATGCTTTTGTCTGTCATCATCATGACAGGCTTATATGCTATGGCCCAGTCGTTCACCTTAAAGGGAAAAGTAACCGATGAGGATGGAAACGCCCTGGAGCTGGCAACTGTGTCATGTGTAGAACAAGCTACGGTGACGATGACGAACCTGAAAGGTGAATTCCAGGTAAAATTACAATCGGCCGATTCTGTTGTGGTGAAATTCTCAATGATTGGCTATAAACCTCGCACCCGCGTCCTGCGTAACCCCAAAACCACGCAGACACTCCTCATACAACTGCACGGACTGGATGAACTCAACGAGGTGGTGATTACACAAAAACGCCGACAGACAGAGCAGATGGAACAACTGGACATCAAGGATATCCAGGCAATGCCATCAACCACAGGCAATGCTGTAGAGGAACTAATACAACAACAGGCAGGCGTATCTACTCATAACGAATTATCTAGCCAATACAACGTGCGCGGTGGCTCATTTGATGAGAACTCTGTTTATATCAATAATGTAGAAGTATACCGTCCACTACTCATCCGGAGCGGGCAGCAGGAAGGTCTTTCTGTCATCAATCCCGATATGGTTGAGAAGATTGGATTCTCAAGTGGTGGCTTTTCTGCAAAATACGGTGACAAGATGTCCAGCGCACTCGATATCACTTATAAACGCCCTAAAGCTTTCGAGGCCTCGACAACGGCATCACTACTTGGTGGAAGCGGCTATGTGGGTATGAGCAACAAGAAATTTTCCATGAGCCACGGTCTGCGCTACAAAACCAACCGATACCTGTTGGGCTCTTTGGAAACCACAGGAGAATATCGTCCGAACCAGCTTGATTATCAGACGTATATCACCTATACCCCCAATCGCAGTTGGACATTGGAGTTATTAGGAAATATCTCCGAAAACCATTACGACTTCAAGCCTAAAGACCGCGAGACGTCTTTCGGAACGATGGAAGATGTAAAATCATTCAAAGTATATTTCGATGGTCAGGAGAAAGATATCTTCCGCACGATTTTCGGTACGGCAGGTATCACTCGCCACTTGGGTGATTCTACACATATCAAGTTACTTTGGTCTGCATTTCACACCAAAGAACAGGAATGCTATGATATCCAAGGACAATACTGGCTGAACGATGCACAGAGCAGCGATCAGCTTGGCGTTGGCACTTATGCTGAACATGCACGTAACTACCTCACAGCCAACGTGCAAAGTTTAAAGTTGATATATAACCGCCGTTTCCGTCAGCATGACGTGGAAGCTGGTCTGACATATAAATGGGAACATATCAAGGAACAAAGTCGTGAATACGAAATGCGCGACTCCAGCGGGTATTCCATTCCTCACACCGCCAATCGTCTGGATATGATTTACACGCTCTCATCAAAAAACGATATCAAGTCCACCCGTACAGAGGGATATATTCAGGACATCCTTCGTTGGCATCGTAATGACACGCATTACACGCTGAACTATGGTGTCAGATTCACCCATTGGTCCTACAATAAAGAGACGCTGTTATCCCCCCGAGTCTCACTGGCTATCGTGCCGGCTTTCAATCAGGATCTGACTTATCGTTTTGCTGCAGGCCTCTACTATCAGGCCCCATTCTATAAAGAGATGCGCGACACGACAACCACAGCAGGCATTACAGTTGTCAAGCTCAACAAAAATATCAAGAGCCAGCGCTCCCTACAGTTTTTTGCAGCCATGGACTACCGTTTCCGCATGAACGAGCGTCCATTCAAGTTCACAGCAGAGGCCTATTACAAGGCATTGTCAAACCTGATTCCCTACAACGTACAAAACGTAAAAATCACCTATTACGGTGAGAATCTCTGTTCTGGCTATGCTGCAGGTCTCGACTTCAAGCTCTACGGTGAATTTGTACCAGGTACAGACTCTTGGATATCACTCTCATTGATGCGCACCCAACAGAAGATGAATGGGCAATGGATATCGATGCCTACTGATCAACGCTATGCACTAAACCTGCATTTCACCGATTATTTCCCTGGCACGGAACGATGGAAAATGACGCTCAAGCTAGCCTATGCTGATGGCCTACCCTTTGGTGCACCCCACAGAGGACTGGAGGGACAAAATTTCCGTGCGCCAGCCTACAAGCGTGCAGATATTGGTATGAGCTATCTGGCTTATGATTCCAAAAACACAACAAACAAATCCTTCTTAAAAAATATTTGGTTAGGCATTGACTGCCTTAATCTCTTCGGCATTTCCAACGTTAACAGCTACTATTGGGTAACTGATGTCACCAATAGGCAATGGGCTGTGCCTAACTATTTAACAGGTAGACAAATAAACGGAAAAATCATCGTCAACTTCTAATACTGTTAATTTTTTATAAATTAAGCACAAAAAACACACCGTTTGTCGAACAATTTACTACCTTTGCAGCATATAATCATTAAAAATATAGATTTATTCGGCAAATAATTTTACACCAATATGAAAAAGCTACATTTAGTCCTAATGACAGCCGCATCTTTGCTGTTTGTCAATTGTATGAATCATGATGACGACATGAACGTCAACATTCCTCTTGACAAGAATGCCGTCTCTGAGAATGCGAAAGAGTTATTTGGTGAAATTGACCCCAGCCAGGACTGGAGTTCAATTACCCAGGGTTCTATCATCGTTACAGCCGATGCTGATCTGAAAGACATTGAAAAGGTGCAGATCCTAACAGAGTCACCTTTCAGCAACAGCAATGCTTTTGTATTAAACGAGGCAAACGTCAGCAAGGGACAGAAAGTTAAACTTGTTTACGACGCACCAAACGTTTATGACACATTGTTTGCCGCATGCATTAGCAAAGACAAAACCTATTATGTCAAGGTGTTCTCTGTTAACGATAGTGAGGTTAGTTTCACAGAACCTGCAGCATCACGCATGAACAGAGCAGGCGAAGCTACAAACGGATTCCCCGCTGCCAGTGCTATTATATTGGGACAGCCTAAGAAATCTGTCAATGCCTTGCGTGCAGAAGCTTCAAAAGAAAAAGGCTACTTCGCTGCAAGTGAAAAGGACAATGGTACTGGAAATTATTGGAAATACACAGAATGGAACAACGACTCTTGGCTGAATGACTATCTGTGGGCTCCCGTGGATGTTGCAGCAGGAAGCAATGGTTGGACCATTAAGGATGGAAATATTTACAGAACAAATCCTAATCAAAAAGAAGACCTAACCACCATTCAGTGGTTGGTGAGATTTTATCTTCCCAAGAAAGATGATAATGGTGGTAAAAACAACAACTGGAAGAGTATTGTTGAAGGTACCAACTATTTCAAAGAGTATAAAAACCACTTCGTCAGCGATGGTAATCCTCTGACAATTGTTCCCCTCCAGATGAACACCACAGAAGGCAACTACAATGCCATCTATTATTACTATTTCAAGCCAGAAGAACTGGTTGGAAAGACTGACGAGCAGTTGGCTGAATTTATTAAGGCATTGCCTAAGTTCAAAGCTATCAACGGCTACAAGGGAGATAACGGAGCCTATCATAATGACAAAGAGTACCTCCTTCCCTATTATGGCGACAATGCCATTGCAAGTGGCAATACAGCCATCGCTAGTCTCAGCATCCCCAAGGGCTATTTGATTGGTTTCATGAATCAAAAGACCAAGGATGAGACGATCAAATTAGCTATTAATGGTTGTACCTACGGTTTCGGTCCCCTGAACAAGGAAAACAACCACCTCGTTGGTCACTATTTCTCTGCACTATCCAAGGAGGTTAGCCAGCAGTCAATAAAGGTTTGGTACGAAAACGATGAAGAAAAAATATCAAGCAAAACCACGACCAACTACGGTCTTACAACTGACGGTATGACTTGGGACAGCCCTCGTATTGGAATCTTCAGTGCAAACAAAAAGACATTCTTGTGCTTTGAGGACGGTTCAGACTGCAACTTCAGTGACATGATTCTCGAAATCAATAGTGGTGTTGAACTCAATTATGATCCTATCGAACCACAAGCTGCCTCATATGTCATGTGCTTCGAGGATGAGCCTGAGACAGCTGACTACGACATGAATGACGTTGTTCTCCGCGGTATCCGTCTCAACGATGAGCAGATAGAAATCACCCTGATTGCTTGCGGTGCAAATGACGAATTGGATATCAAAGGTCTGCAGAACACACAGCGTTTAGGCAAGAAAGAAGTGCACAAGTTCTTCGGTGTAACCCCAGGTGAAGCATTCATTAATACCGTGAAGGGCGAAAAATATTTCACCCCAGTTTCTGAGGTATTTAATATCGACAAGAACATCAGCGTCGAGGATTTCCTGAAGACAGTTTCTATCTATAACAGAAAAACAGGAAAGACCATCTCTATGCCTAAGGACGGTGAGCCTCCATATGCAATCATTGTTCCTCTGAACTTCCGCTATCCCGTAGAGAGATGTAGCATCATCAGCGCATATCCAGATTTTGTAAAATGGGCGCAGAACCGCAACGAGGCTACAGACTGGTATCTGAATGGTGTTGAGAACCGTCTCTATCCTGATATGTTCAGCACAGCAGAATAATTATTATAGAAATATACCTCTTTAAGAGATTATTGCCGGGTTTCTGGCAATAATCTCTTTTTTCTTATAAAAAAGCCAAAAAAGGTAAGGCAATCTCACATATCTTTTGTACCTTTGCACCACATTTAAGTTTAAACTTTATAAAGTATGAAGATTTCACACATTGAGCATTTGGGCATTGCTGTCCAGAGCATCGAAGAAAGCCTGCCATTCTTTACGGATGTGCTGGGCTTGGAGTGTTACGCTACAGAAGTTGTAGAAGACCAGAAAGTGAAAACTGCCTTCTTAAAGTGTGGCGAGGTGAAACTTGAACTATTGGAGCCCACAAGCCCCGAAAGCACTATTCAAAAGTGGCTTGACAAAGGCAACAAAGGTGTCCATCATGTGGCTTTCTGCATTGAGGATGGCGTAGCAAACTCATTGGCTGAAGTCAGCGAAAAGGGCGTTCGTCTTATTGACGAGAAGCCCCGTAAGGGTGCAGAAGGTTTAAACATAGCATTCCTTCACCCAAAGAGCACCTGCGGTATATTGACAGAACTCTGTGAACATCCGGAATAAATATTGTAACATCGTAATAACGAAATAACGTAACAACGAAATGTCAAAACAATTAGAAAAAATCAAGCAACTCATCGAGAAGCGCGAACAGGCCCGTCTCGGTGGTGGTGAAAAAGCGATTCAGAAACAGCACGAGCGTGGTAAATACACAGCCCGCGAGCGCATAGAGATGCTCCTCGATGAAGGTTCTTTCGAGGAATACGACATGTTCAAGGAGCACCGTTGCCACAATTTCGGCATGGAGAAGAAACAGTTCCTTGGCGATGGTGTAGTAGCAGGTAGTGGTACAATTGATGGCCGTCTGGTCTTCGTATTTGCCCAGGATTTCACCGTTCATGCAGGTTCTCTTAGTGAGACCATGAGCCAAAAGATCTGTAAGGTAATGGATATGGCCATGAAGATGGGTGCCCCTGTTATCGGCATCAACGACTCAGGTGGTGCACGTATTCAGGAAGGTATCAACTCTTTGGCTGGTTTCGCAGAGATTTTCGAGCGTAACATTCTGGCCTCTGGTGTTATTCCCCAGATTAGCGGTATCTTTGGTCCTTGCGCAGGTGGTTCTGTTTACAGCCCTGCCCTGACAGACTTCACCCTGATGATGGAAGGCACCTCATACATGTTCCTCACTGGTCCTAAGGTTGTAAAGACCGTTACCGGTGAAGATATTGACCAGGAGCATCTGGGTGGTGCCAGCGTTCACGCAACCAAGTCAGGTGTAACCCACTTCACAGCCAAGACTGAGGAAGAGGGTATGCAGATGATTAAGACCCTGCTTTCATACATTCCTTCTAACAACATGGAGGTGGCTCCTCGCAAGAAGTGCGACGACCCCATCAATCGTATGGAGGACTCTCTGAACGAGATTATCCCTGAGAATCCCAACGAGGCTTACGACATGTATAAGGTAATCGGTGCCGTTGTCGACAATGGCGAGTTCTTCGAGGTTCAGCCTAAATTTGCCAAGAACATCATCGTTGGTTTCGCTCGTTTCAACGGTCAGAGCGTTGGTATCGTAGCCAACCAGCCTTCATGCTACGCAGGTGTTCTCGATGTAAACGCCAGCCGTAAGGGTGCTCGTTTCGTACGTTTCTGCGACGCTTTCAATATTCCTATTGTTAGTTTCGTTGACGTTCCCGGATTCTTGCCCGGTACTGGTCAGGAGTATAACGCAGTTATCCTCCACGGAGCACAGTTGCTCTATGCCTATGGCGAAGCCACAGTACCCAAGATTACTGTCACCCTGCGTAAGTCATACGGTGGTTCACACATCGTGATGGGCTCTAAGCAACTCCACACCGACCTGAACTATGCATGGCCTTCTGCAGAGATTGCCGTTATGGGTGCCAGTGGTGCTGCAGCAGTTCTCTATGCTAAGGAAGCTAAAGCCAAGAAGGAAGCTGGTGAGGATGTTAAGGCATTCATCGCTGAGAAGGAAGAAGAGTACAACGAACTCTTTGCTAATCCCTATCAGGCTGCTAAGTTCGGATACATCGATGATGTTATCGAGCCTCGCAACACCCGTTTCCGCATCTGCCGTGGCTTAGCCCAGCTCGCAACCAAGCGTGATGCCCTGCCTGCCAAGAAGCACGGAAATATTCCTATGTAAACGAGGAGTTAAGAAGTAAAAGAAATTTTAGTTATGAAGCAAAATGAAGTCTATGCTGCCATAGCAATGGCTCTTCATGAGCATTTGGGAAATAACGTCCATGATGTGGAGACCGGCATCATCACGATTGCGGAGCGCTCTACACAATGGAACGGCTATGCCCAGACAATGACAGCACGTCCCTAAATCATTAATGAAATGAAAGAATACAAGTATACTATCAACGGAACGAAATACGAGGTTGCCGTAGGCGATATTGAGGAAAACATCGTTACCGTCACCGTCAATGGCGAAGAGTATAAGGTTGAAATGGAGAAAGAAGCTGAGCCCGAGAAGAAAAAGCCCGTGCTTGGTAAGCCTGCAGCTGCTGCTGCAAGCACTTCTGACGAACCTGCAACCAATAAAGCAGCTGTAAACAAGAACAATGCCGTCAAGGCTCCCCTGCCTGGTGTTATCACAGACATCAAGGTTGCCGTAGGCGACGAAGTTCAGGTTGGCGATACTATTGTCGTACTTGAAGCCATGAAGATGGCAAATAACCTGCAGGCCGAGAAGGCTGGTAAGGTCACTGCCGTATGCGTGAAGATTGGTGAAAGTGTGATGGAAGATGACGCCTTGGTTGTTATCGAGTAAGACCCATCATTGAAATATCTAAAAAGTAAGAGGAATGGATTCGCTTCCATTCCTCTTCTTTTATAGTCCATTATTTCAATTTCGATAATAGTAATAATACCAATACGACTTTTGATAATTATCAAAGATACGGTATCTTCGCTCGGGCTCTTTGGAATATTTTACTTTCAGTTGTTGTAGATTATTCCAGTCTTCTGCCAAGACTGCATCATGATAGACTATCAGAGGATGAGCCGTTAAATGCTGATAAAGCACCAAAGCCTCTTTGTAATGACGTGGCAGAACCACAGAATCAGACACCTCATAGTATTTAGGCAAAACACGCACAAAAGAATTCAGATCACGATTCATGAGATAGCCACACAGCCTATAGTCAGCCATTGCGGAAGTGCCTAATGTGTCACGCTCCATTCTCTCATAATAGAACTCTGAATTCACGGTCTTTGCACAACGCGCCCCCAGATGTTTCCATATAGAGTCTTCCGGCATCAACTGTGGTTTCAATTGCATGGGCAATAGCGTCTCGCTAGTTCCCTTCACAGGATAACCAAATAATCCGTCTGCCAATTTTCCTTTTTTTGACAAGGCATAGGCACGTAACATGGTGAGACGTTCATTTGTTTCCAACGAACGATTCCCTACCCTCAAGGCTTCATCCACATCATCATTCATCAGAGCTACTTCCATATGAGTGCTATAATGAAAGACGGCGTTAGTATTACCTACCAGTACAACACCCAGCATCATAACTGTCATCTGAAGTAAATTCAGCCAAAACTTCCTGGCAGAGAATACTGTACCATACTGTCCCTCATCAAGACTATACGACATTGCCTGACGTGCGAACCATACGCAAACACCCCAAATCAACAACAGGAATGGGAATACCCAAACCCAGGCACCAAAAGAAAAATGCTGGTCAATGTCCTGATTAACATCCGAGACCACGGCCAATATCAGCATTGAAGGAAAATATGTCAAGGCATACGATCTGCGTGACAGTTTCGTAAAGTTAGCAATACATCTCTGCAAGATATATAGCACTATCGTTATCAGAATAGCACCGACAGTCCTATTATAATGCGTCACACCTTGACTCAACACATGCTGGGCTATAGTTAATATATCAGTCTGAAACTCATATAGCCACAAGAATGAGAATATAAGAAAACAAACAGCACACATCACCTTGTGAGTGATGGTGCCTTGTTCTTTGTAATTATATCTGTTTCTCATTAGTTCTTCTTAAGAACTACTGCCGAACGGGCAGGTATATAAAGTTTAAGCCACTCCTTGCGGTCGTTGACATACAGAGGATCATAGTTCGTGAAATGCGTCACAGTATCGTCAGCAAAACCAAAGCCACCGAAATCTTTCGAATCAGTATTCAGCACAACGTCGTAGCTGCCGGTTGGCACAAGGAATCCATAGTCTGTAAAAGACTGTGTGGGTGAGAAGTTAAACACGAACAGCAAGTCACCACGCATAAAGGCAAGAATCTGATCACCGTCATTGTGCCATATCTCTACCACGGGTTTATCCTGGAAGTTGCGTACACTCTTCACCACTTTTATCATCTCACGGTCAAAATCACCCAACCAGTGATAACACAAGTCCTTATTATCCACAAGACTCCACTGGCGACGCGCGTATTTGTACGACCAGCCATTTCCCTCACGTGGGAAGTCAATCCATTCCGGGTGACCAAATTCATTACCCATAAAGTTCAGGTAACCACCATTGATTGTACCCAACGTCACCAAACGGATCATTTTATGCAGAGCAATACCTCTCTCAGCCACACCATTAACATCCTTCTTGGCGAAGTGCCAATACATGTCAGCATCTATGAGACGGAAGATAATCGTCTTATCACCAACCAATGCCTGGTCATGACTCTCACAATAAGATATCGTTTTCTCATCAGGACGACGGTTCTTTACTTCCCAGAAAATGCTGCTTGGTTTCCAGTTCTCATCCGGCTGTTCCTTAATGGTCTTAATCCAATAATCAGGAATATTCATAGCCATACGATAATCAAAACCATAGCCTCCATCTTCAAACCTTGCAGCCAGGCCAGGCATACCACTCACCTCTTCTGCTATCGTGATAGCATTCGGATTTACCTCATGAATCAATTTATTTGCCAATGTCAGGTAACAGATGGCATTATCATCCTCATGACCATTGAAATAATCAGAATAGCTACAGAAGGCTTCTCCCAGTCCATGGCTATAGTACAGCATAGAGGTAACTCCATCAAAACGGAAGCCATCAAACTGGTATTCCTCTAACCAGTAACGACAGTTGGAGAGCAGGAAATGCATCACCTCATCCTTACCATAATCGAAACAAAGTGAATCCCATGCTGGATGCTCATGACGATCACCGGGATAGAAGAACTGATTAGGATCTCCAGCCAGATTTCCCAAACCTTCCACCTCGTTCTTCACCGCATGAGAATGTACGATATCCATGATGACAGCAACACCATTCTTATGTGCCTCATCAATGAGTTGTTTCAACTCTTCTGGTGTACCAAAACGACTACTAGGTGCGAAGAATGAAGAAACATGATAACCGAATGACCCATAATATGGATGCTCTTGAATAGCCATCACCTGGATGCAGTTATAGCCATCCTTGATGACACGCGGTAGCACGTTCTCGCGGAACTCATTATACGATCCAACCTTCTCAGCATCCTGTCCCATACCTACATGACATTCGTAGATAAGCAACGGACTCTTCTTAGGCTTGAAGTTTTTCTTCTTGAAATCATACTTTTTGGCTGGGTTCCATACTTGGGCAGAGAAAATATTCGTTGTCTCATCCTGAACCACGCGGGTGCACCATGCAGGAATACGCTCACCTTCACCTCCGTCCCACTTCACCTTCATTTTGTAAAGTTGTCCGTGTTTCAGGTCACGTTCACGCAATTTCAGTTCCCAGTTTCCAGTTCCGGCTATACGCTTGCACTTATATTTTTCATCTTCCTTCCAGTCATTAAAATCACCTATCAGATAGATTTCCGTGGCATTAGGGGCCCACTCACGGAACACCCACCCACGCAACTGCTTATGTAATCCAAAATAAAGATGACCAGATGCGAAGTCTTTCAACGACGTTTTACCATTGCGTGTCAACTGATTCAGTTTCCACACAGCATGCTCATGGCGTCCACGGATTGCATCTTCAAAAGGCTCTAACCATGAATCGTTCTGTACGAGGCCAATATGCTTAGGCTGCACCTCCTCTTTTTTCTTTGCTGCCATAGGAATTAAGCTTTAACCTTGAATATCGCTTTTTTAATCTCTGGTGCCATTGAGATACACGGTGCATGACCGTCTTGAGGGAAAAATACCGCAAACATACCTGGTTGACAGTCAATAAAACTTTCTGCCATGAGGTCAGGGTATTTTGTGATATCCTTTTCTGCATTATATTCCTGCTCTGGCAGTCTGCACAATGGTGTATAGCCATAGGTCTCAGGTCCATCAATAGGAATCTGAATGTCTATCATCTTGACATGAGTCTCCAACACGGCCTCATCGGGTGCTTTGCCCTTAGCCGTAGTGATATTGACAAAGAGGTCCTTATCCTTAATAGGATATTTACCAGCCTCCATCGTGTTTAGGTCGTTCTTCTTCAGGAACTCTACCACATCAGCAAACAAAGGATTTAATCCTACGTATTTGCCCAAATTGTCAAGCGTGTCAATAATCATAACATATAGTTTTAAAGTGGTTTATTGATAGTCTATTTTTCTATTTTACGATAACCGTTGCTATAAGTACCCTGGGCAACAATTGCGCCGTTACGGTCTTTCTCGACAAACGCTCCTTCACGTTTACCATTCTCATAGTGGCACTCAATACGCTTACCGTCCTTATCTTCTTCGATAGCAGCACCATGACGCTGTCCATTCTTATACTGGGCCTTAAATTTAGAGCCATCGGCCAGATGACCGATACACTCTCCTTCAGGCTGTCCGTTTTTAAATTGTCCTTCCACAACGTCACCAGCCTTTGTCGTCAGTTTACCACGACCATTCGGCTGGTCATTTTTCCACTGTCCAGAATACGAATTACCATTTGCCCACAGGAAGGTGCCTTGTCCATTTTTATCACCTTTCAGGAACTGTCCGTTATAACGGTCGCCATTAGCAAATTTCACGATACCATTACCTGTACGCTGACCATTCACATAGTCACCCTCAAAGATATCACCATTCTGGAAACGATAGACGCCCTTGCCATGCTGCAAATCGTTCTGCCACTGGCCTACATAGACATCACCGCTGGCATATTTAAACACGCCCTTACCAGAGCGCATATTATTTTTCCATTCACCATCATAGGTTGAGCCATCAGCCCAATCATGGAAGCCGCGGCCTTCTTTTTTATCATCTTTCCAGTCTCCGTTATAATAAGCTCCACTGGCATAGACATATTTTCCTTTGCCATTACGTTTATCTTCATGCCAGTTACCCTTATAGGTGTCGCCATTGAAATAGTACATTTCACCATAGCCCTGCTGGTAGTCCTTAAACCAGAGACCTACATATTTATTATTATTCTGGAAATAATATGTACCCTGACCATGCTGATGGTCCTGCATCCATTGCCCTTCATAGCGTTCTCCATCCGTGAAAGTATAAATGCCATGACCTTCGCGTTTTCCTTTTACATATTCACCTTCATAAAGATTTCCGTTCTTCCACACCGTTTTTCCTTTGCCGTGTGGTTTTCCTGCAGCCATCTCTCCGTTATATTCACCTCCGTCTTTTGTTGTACACGTACCCAACGAGATTTTCTGGGCAGACAGAGAGAGAGGCATAGTAAGTAGTGTAAGCGATAAAATATATGATGTCAATTTCATTGTTTTCAATTTTTCACTCCAAAAGTACAAAAAAAAGTGTAAACAGGCAAGAATTTCCCTTTTTTGAAACTAAGAATTAAGAATTATTTGTAACTTTGCGTCGAAAATTAGTAAAGCACATGAAATTCATAGGTATAATTCCTGCGCGTTATGCATCTACGCGTTTTCCAGGCAAGCCGCTGGCGATGCTAGGCGGTAAGCCCGTCATTCAAAGAGTTTACGAACAAGTAACAAGTGTATTGGGCGAAGCCTATGTTGCCACCGACGACGATAGGATTTTCAAGGCTGTAGAGTCATTTGGAGGCCATGCCGTCATGACACGCACCGACCATAAAAGCGGTACCGACCGTATTGAGGAAGCTGCCATAAAATTGCAGACCAACGCCGATGTCATTATCAATGTACAAGGCGACGAGCCCTTCATCCAGAAATCTCAGTTGGAAACAGTAAAACACCTATTCGATGATCCAAACACACAGATAGCTACCCTCGGAAAACCTTTCGAAAGCATGGAGGCTGTTCAGAACCCCAATTCTCCAAAGATTGTATGTGATGTTAACGGCTATGCCATGTATTTCAGTCGCAGCGTCATTCCATATATCAGAGGAAAAGAAAGTAGCGACTGGCTGTTACACTTTCCTTTCTTGAAGCACATTGGCCTTTATGCCTATCGTCGTGAAGTATTGTCACAAATCACGAAATTGCCCCAAAGCCCTCTGGAACTGGCAGAGAGTCTGGAGCAATTACGCTGGCTTCAAAACGGCTATCGCATCAAGGTGGGCCTTACCGATGTAGAAACCGTCGGAATTGATACACCTGAAGACCTTGAGCGAGCAGAACAGTTTCTGAAGGAATTCAAGGATTAACCTTGTTGCATCTGCCTTAGCAACTCCTGTTGACGAGCACTCAGACTCGTAGGCAATGTAACCTGATAGGTAATAATCAAATCCGCACCGTTCTGACCTTTGCCACGCAGTCTGGCCTTAGTGCCAGGCTGCGTGCCAGGTTTTAGTTTCAGACGTATCTTTTTCCCATCTGGCACGGTGACGATGACATCACCACCCAGCAAAGCCGTGTACATATCTATATTGACACTAGCCTGCGTCTCACGTGGTTGCTGATGGGCAAAACCACCAGCGCCACGTCCTCGCATGCCACCACCAAACAAATCCTCAAAGAATGAGCTAAAGCCACCGCCACCCCTTCCATTAGTAAAGTTTGAGAAATCAAAGCCTTCGAATGGAGAGCCACCACCAGCACCTGAAGAAAAGCCGCCGAAGCCACCTGTACCACCAAAGGCATCAGCTTGCTTCCACTGTTCACCATACTGATCGTATTTCTTTCGCTTTTCAGGATCACCAATCACATCGTATGCTTCATTCAAAGCCTGAAACTTTGCCTTGGCCTTTGGGTCGTCAGGATGCAAATCCGGATGAAACTGCTTGGCACGTTTCAAATAGGCTTTCTTCACATCCTTCTGTGGAATGGTCTTATCAACCCCTAGAATCTTATAATAATCTATGAATGCCATAATCTCAATCTCCTTTCTTTTTTAATTATTTACAGCAAATTCCATGCCGAAAATTTGGCGTTTCATATGACATTTCGTAATTTTGCGCCATCAAAACAGATAAATATGAAAAAAGCACTCATATTAGGAGCACTCTTATTTGGCACTTTGCCTCATACTATGGCACAAACAAAGACGGTGAACTTACGAATCGTTGAGACAAGTGATGTCCATGGCTATTTCTTTCCATACGATTTCGTAAACCGCAAGCCCTTGGAAGGAACATTAATGCGCATCAACACTTACGTAAACAACCTACGCAATCAATATGGCGAGAACCTGCTGCTGATTGATAATGGTGACATCCTGCAGGGACAGCCCACTTGTTACTGGTCCAACTATGTGATGACCACAGATCAGAACATTGCAGCAAGAATGGTAAACTATATGGGGTACGATGCCGAGACAATAGGAAACCACGATATTGAACCTGGTCATGCAGTCTATGACAAATGGATTCGTGAAGTACGCTGTCCTATCCTGGGTGCCAATGTGGTAGAGAAAGAAAACGGGCAGCCATACCTCAAGCCTTACGCCCTTTTCGTACGTGATGGCGTAAAGATTGCCGTCATCGGACTTCTCACCCCCACCATCCCCTGTTGGCTTAACGAATCTGTATATGAAGGATTGGAATTCCACGAGATGGTCAGTTGTGCCAAGAAATGGGTGAAGCAGGTACGGGAGGTAGAACATGCCGATTTGGTAATAGGTCTTTTCCATAGTGGAAAAGAAGGCGGACTGGTCCTGAATGGTGCCGAGGAAGATGCTACAGCTCGCGTAGCCCGCGAAGTTCCTGGTTTTGACATCATCTTTTTTGGTCATGATCACCAGGTACACAATGAATGGATTGAGAACACAGATGGGAAACAGGTTCTGACACTCGACCCCTCCTGTTTTGCAGTGAACGTTGCCGATGCACAAGTCAGCCTGACTTATGAGAAAGGAAAACTCAGGAAAAAGGACATTAAGGGCGATATCGTCAGTGTACGCAAAGAGCAGATTGATGAGCAAATGAGTCAGTATTTCCAACCAGACTTCAATCGCATTAAATCGTATGTTGACCGCAAGATTGGGCATTTTGAAACAACAATAAGCACACGCGACTGTTTCTTTGGTAATTCTGCTTTTTCTGATTTCATTCACAGTCTGCAGTTAAGCATCTCTGGAGCAGATATCTCATTTAATGCCCCCTTGGCATTTGACAGCAAGATTGAAGCCGGAGATGTCACGATGGCAGACATGTTCAAACTCTATCGTTTTGAGAACAAGATGTACGTACTCAATATGACAGGAAAGGAGGTACTTGGACATCTGGAAGAAAGCTATGACCGATGGGTAAACACCATGAAACGTCCAGAAGACCACCTGTTGTTACTCAACGATGCCTCAAAAGAAGACCAGCAACGTACAGGTTTCCTGAACTATACATTTAATTTCGACTCAGCATCCGGTATCGACTATGAAGTTGACGTCACAAAACCCAACGGACAGAAAGTCAGGATTCTCAGGATGTCAAACGGCGAACCATTTCAAATGAACAAAACCTATAAGGTTGTCATGAACAGCTATCGCGGCAATGGTGGTGGTGACCTGCTAACAAAAGGTGCGGGCATTCCCAAAGAAGAAATAAACAGCAGAATCATCTACCAGTCACCACTGGACTTACGACACTACCTGACACAAGAAATTGAACGCTTAGGTAACGTAAATCCTCAGGCAGCCCACAACTGGAAATTCACGCCAGAGGAATGGACCATCCCTGCAGCAAAACGTGATTACAAGCAATTATTTGGAGAAGAAAAGCAATGAAACAATACTATTTTGTATTCTGCAAAGACGACCTGATGCTAGAACGTCAGGCTGACGGTACGTACACGATTCCCTGCCAGGAAGAACCACCTACAGAGATAAAGCCTTGGACCACGATTCTAAACATCACGCCCCTGGATGGTATTGAAGTGAAAGCCTACAGCATTGACACGCCCCCAACAAACAGCCCCAACTTTCAACTTTCAACTTTCAACTATCAACTCTATGAGATGTGCCCCCTGCGTCAGAGTTACTACAAACTCCCCTACCCACTCTATCTGAAGGCAGGCAAATGCGCAGAGCTGCTCTATTGGGACCGCAACACCAAGTTCTGTGGTGTCTGTGGTGGTCAGATGCATTTTCACACAGACATCAGCAAGCGTTGTGAGATGTGCGGAAAAGAAGTTTGGCCCCAATTAGCCACGGCAGTTATCGTACTTATCCGCCGAGGCGACGAAGTATTATTAGCTCGCGGTCGTAACTTCCGTAGTGAATTCTATGGACTTATTGCAGGTTTTGTTGAGACAGGTGAGACTTTGGAGGAAGCCGTCAAGCGAGAGGTGATGGAAGAGACCGGCCTCACCATTAAGAACATCCAGTATTTTGATTCCCAGCCTTGGCCCTACCCCAGTGGATTAATGGTAGGTTTCACTGCCGATTATGAGAGCGGAGAGATTCATGTGCAGCGCGAGGAACTAACAAAAGCAGGTTGGTTCAATCGCACCAACCTGCCTAAACTTCCAGAAAAGCTCTCTATTGCCCGCCGGCTGATTGACAACTGGCTCGGAGAGGATTAATATTCCAATAGTTTCTTGGTCATCTGACCATCAAAACCGATAAGTGTCTCTACCAGATAACAACTGGCAACATCCGGAATACAGAGGTTGGCATTGAAGTGGACGCCACGTGAATCGACGTGATCGTACTTAATATTACCCAGGACAGCCTGATCAAGGAACTGTTGTGGAACATCGTCAGCAAACATCTGTTTCTTGATATCACGTGAGAAAAGACATACAGACCCACGATATAGGCTAATGTGAATGATGTTGTCGTAATAGACATTTTCTACACTGACGCCATCACTATTATAGGTTTCCTTGGTCACCTTATACCTTGTTGGGTTTACAGCAATATACCAGTGATATCGCTCACCCCCAAACAACACCACGGAGTCAATTTTCAGGACTTCGTTCAGTGACAATATCTCTGGTTGATTATCCAAGAATGCCAAAGAATCCTCTTTGTTCTCACTCTTCTCCAAACGAACCTCTTCACCAGCCTGATTCTGGAAGCAGAACAAATGCTCCGTCTGTTTGGTTATTGCATATCGGTTTTCACCCAGGCAGAACGAGTCACTGACAATACGGAAATAAGAAGGCTGACTCGTAGAATCCGGGAAAAAAATCGTATCACCCTTCGCCAGGAACGAGACTTCTTCCGTCTCACTTTCAATCCAGATACCTTGCAGCATGGCTTTCGCCTCCAAGTCTTCTGGCGTTTCATTTTCAGAGACGTCATTTCGCTGTTGCTTGCAAGCTACAAACGACAGGATAAAAAGAGATGCTATGATACAATACCTTATCATTTACCTATGCAATGATATTCAAATCCATTCTCGTCAAGTTCCTCTACATCAAAGATGTTACGTCCATCAATAACTAAAGGTCTGTGCATTGCCTTCTTGATAACGCCCCATGTAGGCAAACGGAATTCCTTCCACTCTGTCAGCAACAAAAGAGCATCCGCATCAAGAACCGCATCATACATATCCCTGCAATATGTTACTTTATCACCAATTCTACGACGGCATTCATCCATGGCAATTGGATCATAGACACGGATACGACAACCTGCTGCCAGGAGTTTATCAATCATCACCAATGCAGTTGACTCACGCATATCATCAGTCTCTGGCTTAAACGACAAGCCCCACATCGCAATGGTTTTACCTTTAAGGTCTTCCCCCTGGTAAGCTTTCTGCAATTTATCAAAGAGTACAGACTTCTGCTTTTCGTTTACGCGTTCCACAGCCTTCAGGACTTCCATTGAATAGCCATTCTGATCTGCAGTCTTTATAAGGGCTTTCACATCCTTTGGGAAGCAAGAGCCACCATAGCCACATCCTGCATAAAGGAACTTTCTTCCGATACGCGTATCACTGCCAATACCAGCACGGACCATATTCACATCAGCTCCTACCCGTTCACAAAGGTTGGCAATATCATTCATGAAAGAGATACGTGTAGCCAACATGGAATTTGCTGCATATTTTGTCATTTCGGCAGAAGGGATATCCATGAAGATAACACGGAAGTTATTGATAAGGAATGGCTTATAGAGCTTTGTTAAAGCCTTCTTTGCCTTTTCACTTTCAACACCAACCACCACGCGGTCAGGACTCATAAAGTCCTTGATAGCATTACCCTCTTTAAGGAACTCCGGGTTTGAAGCCACATCAAAAGGTATATCAACTCCACGCTTCTTCAGTTCTGCCTCAATCGTCTGGCGTACCTTTTTAGCCGTACCGACAGGAACAGTTGACTTAGTCACCACCACAAGATAGCGGTTCAGGTTCTCGCCAATAGTCTTAGCCACCTGCAGCACATATTTCAAATCTGCAGAACCATCTTCATCGGGAGGTGTACCAACTGCAGAGAATACGATTTCCTGTTCATTAAGGATAGAAGCCAAGTCTGTTGTGAACTTCAATCGACCAGCCTTAACATTCTTCAGCACCAACTGATCCAGACCTGGTTCATAGATGGGGATTTCTCCATTTTTCAAACGTTCAATCTTCTGGGCATCAACATCCACACACGTAACATTCACGCCTGTTTCTGCAAAACAAGTACCAGAAACCAGTCCCACATAACCTGTTCCTACAATTGCGATATTCATATACCTTATTATATATTAATCAAACACGACTGCATCTTTCAGCAATGGCTGTTGTAAGTCTTTCTCACTTGTCAACACCTCTTTGGGATCAATAGGCCATTTGATATCAAGCACAGGGTCGTTCCAACAGACACCAGCCTCAGCCTGAGGTGCATAGACATTGTCAACCTTATAGGTAAAGATGGCCTCTTCACTTAACACCAGGAAACCATGGGCGAACCCACGAGGAATAAAGAACTGGCGCTTATTATCCTCACTCAATTCAACCATGACGTGCTTTCCAAATGTAGGGGAACTCTTACGGACATCAACAGCCACATCAAGCACACGACCTTTGATGACACGTACCAATTTTGCTTGTGCGAATTCACCTTTTTGATAATGCAGTCCACGGAGCACACCATAGGATGACTTAGACTCATTATCTTGGATAAAATCCACATGACCGACATTTGCTTCAAACTCTGCCTGTTTCCATGCTTCGAAGAAATAGCCACGCGCATCATTAAACACTTTTGGTTCAATTATAAAGACACCCTTTATTTCTGTTTCAATAAAATTCATCTCTTTTTCCGTATTCTTGTTTCAATGGTGCAAAGGTACGACTTTATATTCAGATAAGATAAGATTTTTGCATTTTTTATTTGCCCGATTCAGAAAAAAGCCGTACCTTTGCAACGTGAATGTACTTGAAAGACATATAGAGATTTTATTGTTGAGCAATGATTGTGTCATTGTTCCCGGTCTTGGTGGCTTTATGGCACACCATGTTGATGCCCGATATGACGAGACGGACGGCACTTTTCTGCCACCACTTCGTACTCTGGGTTTCAATCCCCGTCTTACGATGAACGACTCTCTGCTCGTTCAATCATATATTGAAGCTTACGACATCAGTTACCCCGAAGCACTCAGACGCATCGAGGCTGAGGTTGCTGAGATACGTCAGCATTTGGAATCAAAGCGTGAATACGAGCTTAACGACATTGGTATCCTTCGTCTCAACCAAGAGGGGAATCTGGAGTTTGAGCCATGCGAGGCGGGCATTCTGACACCATATCTTTATGGTCTCAGTTCTTTTGAGATGTCACCACTCGTCGTAGAGACAAAGGTTCCTGTAGAAACGCCTCAGAATGAAGACACAGCAAAGGTTCCTGAAGAAAGTGCTATTACCATCAAGATGTCATGGTTGCGCAATGCTGTTGCCGCAGCAGCAGCTATTATAGCCTTCTTCATGATTGGCACACCTATTTCAAATGGTGACAGCGCCATGGAGATGCAGCAAAGTGCTTTCATCGCCATCCCTCAGCACGCCATTATCTCACAGCAGCAGACTGCAGACGACATACAGGAGACACAGACCGTTTCCAAAGAAGATACCAAAGACAGCATCTCTGCTGAGGCTGATGTAACCACAGAAGAAACCCCTTCAAAATCCACATACTGTATTGTATTGGCAAGTCAGGTAACCCAGAAGAATGCAGAGATCTTTATTGAGAAACTCAGCAAAGAAGGTTACTCTGAAGTCAGACTAGTGACCAGCAAGAGCAACATGCTTCGAATTGTATATGGCAATTATGCCAGCGAAACAGAAGCAGCCAACTCGTTGCGCAGTCTTCGCAATAAGAGCGATTACTTCGAACAGTCATGGGTATTGGAGATTAAAGACTAAGCAACCCCCCTTTTAAACTTTTGTAGATGAAGCGCGTACGCTGTCCAAAATGCGAGAACTATATCACATTTGACGAGACCAAATACACAGAAGGTCAGTCGTTGGTATTCCAATGTCCAGAATGCAATAAGCAGTTTGGCATCCGCATTGGTGTTTCCAAACTTAAGAACACGCAAAAGGAGGAAAACAGGCAGATGGCAGACAGCAACGCTTCAACAGAAGAAACACCCTGCGGCAGTATTGTTGTTATCGAGAACGTGTTCCACTACAAGCAAATCATTCCCTTGCAGATGGGCGACAATGTTATCGGACGCCACCAGAAAGGCAACCCTATTAACACAGCTTTCGAGACAGTAGACCCCAGCGTAGACTTAAACCACTGTACCATCAATGTAAGCCGAGACAAGCAAGGCAGATTAAAGTATATCCTGCGTGACAACAACAGCAATACTGGTACATTCGTTGAAAATGTTGAGATTCCACCTCGCGAGCGACGTGTCATCGAAAGCGGTACCCTCTTCACGATTGGTGCTACTAGCATTATCCTTAAGGGCCCCGACGAAGAAGATTAAAGACAACCAAACATAAAAATAAAAAAATGGAGGCATTCAATTGAACGTCTCCATTTTTAATATCCGTATCCTTTACAGGTTCTTATTCAATGTCTCTTTCCAGGCGGCATAAGCAGCTGCATATTCTGCACGATGCTTCTCGTCTGGTTCAATAACCTGCAACTTCTCCAAGGAAGCGAAAGCCTCATTTGCATCCTTATAGATACCTGCGCCCATACCAGCGCCCTTGGCAGCACCAACAGAACCATCAGTATCATAGAGTTCAATCGTTGCGCCACTCACACCAGCCAATGTATCACGGAACAGTGGGCTTAAGAACATATTAGCCTTACCTGCATGGATCTTCTTGATATCCATACCCATCTGCTGCATGATTTCCATACCATAGCAGAATGAGAAGACAATACCCTCCTGAGCAGCACGTACCAGATGAGCCTGTGAGTGCTTATTGAAGTTCAATCCATTGACAGAGCAACCAATTTCACGATTCTCAAGCACACGCTCTGCACCATTTCCAAAAGGAACGATTGTTACGCCATCACTACCAATAGGAGCCTGAGCAGCCAAATCGTTCATCTCTGCATAACCAATACCTGGGGTAATATTACGGTGAACCCATGCATTCAGGATACCAGTACCATTGATACACAACAGTACGCCAAGACGAGTCTGGTCAGCCTGATGATTGACGTGAGCGAAAGTGTTTACGCGCGACTTCGGGTCGTAGTTAACATCACCCAGCACACCATATACCACACCTGAAGTTCCTGCTGTTGCAGCAATCTCGCCAGGATTCAACACATTCAAAGAGAGTGCATTATTGGGCTGGTCACCACCACGATAAGTAATCGGAGTTCCAGCCTTCAACCCCATTTCTGCTGCAGCAGCCTCAGATACAACGCACTGCTCAGAGAAAGTTGGTACGATATCAGCTATCAATGACTGATCAAATCCATAATAGTCAAGCAAGAATTTGGCGACCTGATTTTCCTTGAAATCCCAGAACATGCCTTCAGACAAGCCACTCACCGTCGTGTTAGCAACTCCTGACAGACGCAATGCCAGATAATCACCAGGCAACATCACCTTATATATTTTATTATACAGGTCAGGTTCATTCTCCTTAACCCATGCCAACTTAGCTGCAGTAAAGTTACCTGGAGAATTCAGCAAGTGCGACAGGCACTGCTCACTACCCAGATCACGGAAAGCAGCCTCGCCATAAGGCACAGCACGTGAATCACACCAGATAATAGCAGGACGCAAAGGCTGGTAGTTCTTGTCTACGCAAACCAATCCGTGCATCTGATAGGAAATACCAATGGCTTTAATTTCTTCGGCCTTAGCGCCACTTTCAGCCATAATCTTCTTCAATGAGAGTTTTGCATACTCCCACCAAGAGTTAGGATCCTGCTCGGCCCAACCTGTTTTAACAGCCATAATAGGTGCTTCCTTTTCTGGGAAGAAAGCAGAAGCCACACACTTGCCGCTATCGGCGTTGACTAATGATGCCTTGACAGAAGAACTGCCAACATCAAATCCTAATAAATACCTCATTGCCATTTATTTAAAAATTATTTCTATACCTTAATTTATACGTCAAAAACGTCTTTTTCCCTAAAATATTTTCCAATAAAGACAAAAAACACTTTTATTGTTATTTTTTTTCTACATTTTGTGCTCATTTCATTTTTTTTATATACCTTTGCACGTGATATATCAACATAATAAGGTTAAAACGATTAAAATCATATTCATATATGAAAAAGAAAATTCTAATACTTGACGACAAAGAGACCATTGCAAAGGTCCTCTCGATTTACCTGATGAGCGACTACGATGTACAGTGGTTACCTGATGGATTGCAAGGTGTCAAATGGCTTCAGGCTGGCAACACACCTGACCTCATTATTTCAGATATCCGCATGCCGGGTATGCGAGGTGATGATTTCTTGGAGTGGATTAAGCAAAATGAGTTATTCAGCCACATTCCCGTCATCATGCTCTCAAGTGAGGACTCTACCAGCGAGCGTATCCGTCTGTTGGAAATTGGTGCTGAGGACTACATTGTGAAGCCCTTCAACCCCATGGAGTTAAAGATCCGCGTCAAGAAGATTTTGCCGAACTAAGATAGATTATGGTTGGTGTCGTATATATAGGTAATAATCCCCAGTCAGAAGAGCGTTTGAAGTATCTGCCTGGAAAGCATGTCATTTTCAAGAAAGACTATTCAGAGGCCGCTAGCGAGTGCAACACACGCAAGCTCTACGACCACTATATTATCTTCCTAGAGAAGACATCTCCCGGATATGATACGGCAGCCATCACCTATCTGAAGCAAAACTGCCAAGGCATTTACATCATCCTGCTTACATCTGGATTGTCAAGTGAAGAACGAAAGCAATACCAGCAATGCGGCATTAACGACACGCTTGACATCAATGCTTCCGTAACGGTTATCAGCAAGAAGCTACAGTTTGTGTGCGACAGGGAAGACATGCTGTTTGACACAGTAGTCACCAAGAGGAACCTGCTCCAGTTTAAGATCCCTGTATGGAAACGTCTCTTTGACATTTTCGTTTCATCTTTGGCAATCCTTGTCACATCACCAATCATGATTATCACAGCGATTGCCATCAAGTTGGAGAGCCCAGGCCCTGCCCTATTCAAGTCAAAGCGTGTTGGTACCAGTTACCAGATATTTGACTTCCTCAAGTTCCGTTCTATGTATATGGACGCAGAAAAGCGTCTGCAAGAACTGAGCAAGACAGGAAATCAGTATGCCAAGAAGACTGACAATGAGAACGACACTACAGAAGCGTCATCTTTCAGCAATTCTTCAGCAGAAGACGAGATGATGGCCAAGTTAGGGCTTGAATCAAACATGATGATCAGCGATGACGAGGTCATGCTGATTGGCGATGATTTTGTCGTAGCAGAAACAGATTTCAGCAAGCAGAAGGAAGAGGACATCAACAATGCCTTTGTAAAAATCGAGAACGACCCACGCGTCACGAAGGTGGGACGTTTCATCCGTAAATACAGCATTGACGAACTGCCTCAACTCTTTAACATCCTGAAAGGCGACATGTCTATTGTCGGTAATCGTCCTCTCCCACTCTATGAAGCAGAGAAGCTCACTGCCGATTCAAGCATCGACCGTTTCATGGCACCCGCAGGACTCACGGGTCTTTGGCAGGTAGAAGAGCGCGGTAAGGGCGGCAAGATGTCTGCAGAGGAGCGCAAACAACTTGACATTATCTATGGCGAGACCTATTCTTTGGCACTCGACCTGAAGATCATATTCCGTACCCTTTTTGCCTTTGTGCAGAAAGAGGACGTATAATATCTATTGCGAAAAGCCTACATCTATGATAAAATACCTATTTACTATAGCCATATCGTCTCTGTGTCTCACAGCTTCCGCCCAATCTGCCGATGATAGCGGAATCAGTGCGGGTTTCTTTGACTCAAGCCAGGAGAAGGATATCAGCTTCTCGGAATTTAAATTGCCACCTTTGGCTGTGTTGTTTGAAAATGCGAAGTCCAATCCCAACATCTTACAGATAGCAAAGCAGCAAGAAATTGCCCAGGCAGAAGTGGCCAAGCAGAAAAAACACATTTTCTCTTATGTTAGTGGAAATGCAAGTGCCAGTTACGGTCTATCAGACATTTGGAGTGGTTCCCAAGGCACAGGTTACGGTTCCGGTATGGTATGGCAACCGCATTCAAGCGAACAGAGTTATTGGAATGTAGGTGTTAGTGTTAGTGTACCTCTCGAAGACATTCTTGATTTAGGGCCATCAGTTAAACGCAAGCGTCTTGAAGTAGAAAACTTCCAGATTCAAAAAGACATTGCCTATGACAACCTAAAGTTACAAATCGTTACCCTTTACATCAAGATTACCAACAATCTAGTGGCTCTGAAATCCGCTGGTGAAAGTGCTGCAGCATATCAAGGTGCAAGTTCACTTAACGAAGTAGAGTTTCATCATGGAAACATGGAGATTGAGGCCTATGCCAGCACTGGAGAACGTAGCATGGGAGCTGTCAATGCCTACCAGTCTTTGTTAACAGAAATCACAACCGACATTGTAACTCTTGAAATTTTGACCCATACGCCCATCATAACCAATACAACAACCGATATCACGCTCGACTCTACCATAGAAAAATCTCGGAGGCAAATCGCCAAGGAGAATCGTGCAGTAGAGAAACGCATCAAGAAAGCTGCAGAGGAAGAAGCTAAGCGCGAAAAAGAAATCCTCAAGCAAGAAGAGAGAGAAGCCAAGCAAGCAGAGAAAGAAGCGGCTAAGGCAGAAAAAGAAAAGAACAAATAATAATATCATTTTCACTTTTTGAGCAGATGGATATATTCAGATATATAGTCAGATTCTTGTATAAAATTCGTTGGTATCTCGTAGTTTTACCAACAATTGCATTGGTCGTTGCATGGTTTTCAACACGCAACATGGAACGAGTTTATGATGCTAACACAACCATTTATACTGGTATGATTACCAGTTATAACCTTGAAGGAGGTTCTGGCATTGCTGGTGGCAATCCGCAAACCAACATCACAAACTTAATCTTAATCATTCAAACAGATAATACGATTCATGAGGTTGCATTGAAACTTTTTGCACGTTGTATGATGTACGGCAACCCCAATAAGGACAACAACTATATTACAGCCGAACATTTCCGCCAATTAAATGCCAGTGTACCTCCTGAAGTTAAGGCTCTTATAAACCCTCAGAATGAGCTGGAAACCTATCGCAATCTAAAAGCCTACGAGCGTCCCTCGCAGGACAATTACATATTTGGTCTACTCAACTATCATCCATATTTCAGTATCAATAGTATTACAAGCCGTCTTAAAGTACTTCAACTAAGCAATAGTGATATCATTGACATTGCCTATTCTGCCAATGACCCGGGAATTTGCTATAATACCCTTGACATCCTGAATGAAGTATTTGCAAACCAATATCAGCAATTACGCTATGGTGAAACCATGAATGTCATCAAGTTTTTTGAGAAAGAGGTAAAACGTCTCTATCGAAACTTGACAACCGCAGAGAATGACCTCATCAAATATAATGTCAAAAACCGCATCATCAATTATGGTGAGCAAACCAAACAAGTTGCAACCCTAGAAGCGCAACAACAAGTAAAGAATAACGAGCTGCGTATGAATATTGCTACCACGGAGGCATTGATAGCCTATCTGAAGCAGCAATTAGGTAGCCGTGCAAAGATTATTGAATCCAATCAGGAATTCTCCGCATTAGTTCGTGACATCACACGTTTACAATCACGTATAGCCAACCTCAAACTAATGAGTAGTGAAAATGGCGGCAATAATAATGAGGCACAATTGGAATTGGCAAAAGCAGAGCGTCAACTGGATGCCACGACAAAGAAGGTCAAGGAGTTAACGCAGACTCTTGAGGGTGCTAATTACAACACCGATACTGGCATCAAATCCGCAGATCTTATCGACCGATGGCTTGAACAAGTTATCCTTCTGGAAAAAACCAAGGCAGAACTTAGTGCCATGGACATCATGCAACAGAATATAGACCAACAGTTTATATTCTTCTCTCCAATTGGTGCCACATTGGATCGTAAAGATCGCCATATAGGTTTCATTGAAGGCAACTATATGGAGATGTTGAAAGCACTTAACTCAGCTCGTCTGCGCCAGCGCAACCTCCAGATGTCAACGGCCGTCCTACGCGTACTCAATCCCCCCATGTTCCCACTGAATGCCCAACCAACGAATCGAATGATGACACTTTTAGGTTCGTTTATGTTGACATTCTTCATGACAGCCTTATACTTCTTTATCATCGAGCTTCTTGACCGTACTTTGCGTGACCGTATGCGTACAGAGCGTATCACACAAATACCAGTCATGGGCTGTTATCCCAAGGAGAGCACCCTGCGATATCGTCGTTTCAACAAAACCATCAACGACATGGCATTACGTCAATTGAGTAAGTCCCTGCTTCCTAACTTCAAAGAAGGACAACAAAACGTACTCAATTTGCTTTCTACAGATGCAGGCAACGGAAAAAGCTATATTGCCCAAGAATTAGAGAACTATTGGTTAAGCCTTGGTTTGCAAGTACGTCGGCTCACCTACGACGAAGATTTCTTGGCAGAAGACAGTCGATATCTGATGGCAACAGACATCAAATCCATTTGTCCAGACATTATGCCTAACGAGATTGCCATTATTGAGTATCCGAATCTTGATGACAATACAATCCCATCAGGATTGCTTAATATAGGCACAATTAACCTAATGGTAACCCGTGCCAACAGAACTTGGAAAGATGTAGATCAAAAAGCACTTAGTGAATTACAAGCGCGTCTTGAGAATAAGAAATCCCTATTCTTGTATCTTACAGAAGCACAACGCTATGCCGTTGAAGAATTTGTGGGACAATTACCACCTTACACTAAATTCAACAACTTCATCTACAGATTATCTCAACTTGGTCTGACTGCGACAGAAAATAGTCAGGCAAAATAAAGCCCGACATTATGCGTTCGTATATTTCATCAAAAAGTAACCTGAATGGGGGAAGAATATTATTACTTCTTCTCCTATTTTCACTTGCGATATACGAATTGGCAACTGCAGGTTTCAATGCCTATGCGATTATTTGCTTTATACCAGTATTAGTGTTGCTAGTTATTGCTACCTTTCATTATGGCATGTTCCTTTTTTGGTCATTGGTTATTATCAATTATTTCTTGCAAATGAAAAGTATTAGTTGGCCAATCCCCATGTCACTTCCCAATGAAATGATAGAAATACTATTATTGATATTGTCTATTATAAATATGAAGGAGCAGCATTTTGAGCGAATGGGCAACATCATGTTATTTACACTAATGATTTGGTGCAGTTTCTGTACGCTTCAAGTTCTTAACGACACCTGTAATATAGGTCTAGACGTTGGAGCCTGGTACACTGGTGCTCGTCTGATGGCTTTCCAAATCATGTATGCATTTTTAGTCTTTTCGATTTATATATCTACCCCAAAGATTCTAACCAAATACCTATTCTTGTGGGGACTTTTGTCACTATTTGCAGTATTTTGGGTTTGGAAACAAAAAACATATGGTTTTACCAATGCTGAAAATGCATGGTTATGGTCTCGCGGCAGATTAACACACGTATTACAAGGAGGAAGCTTAATCAGATATTTCTCCATTTATAGCGATGCGGCAAACTTTGGTATCGGTATTGCTGCAACAGCCGTTGCATTTATAATTTTTGGAATTACCAGCAAAATTAAGAAACAAAAGTATTTCTTTTTAATTGTAGGCATTGGTTGTACATGGGCTATGTTTCCTTCTGGCACGCGCACGGCTACAGCTTGCTTAATGGCAGGATTAATGGCCTATATATTGTTATCTAAATCTGTACGTATTGCCGTACCCTTCAGTATCATTTTTGGTATTTTTGCCTTTATACTAGTTTTCACCAAAATTGGTGACGGCAATCAGCAGATACACCGCATGCGTACGGCATTTGATAAAAACGACGCCTCGGCTGATGTACGCAAGTATAACCAACAAGTCATGAAAAAATATCTCAGAGATGCTCCCTGGGGCATCGGTATTGCTCAGGGATATGGTTCCGTTCCAGCAAATAACAAATATAATGTTATGTCAACCATCCCTGCTGACTCTGAATATGTATATATTTGGATTAGAACAGGAAGGATTGGCATCACCTTATTCCTTATCTGCACTGCAATCATGCTTGGAGGAGGCTGCTGGATAGTATTGTTTCGTTTGCGAAGTCCATCACTTAGAGGCATTGGAGCTGGTATGTGTTGTGCCTTTGTTGCTATCCAATTAGGTGGATACGGCAACCAAGTACTCATGCAATTTCCAAACTGCTTAGTATTCTATGGTGGTTTAACGATTGTATATATTCTACCTCATATTGAAAATGAATGGATTGAGTTGGAAACTAAAGAATTAGCATTAATAGAAGAAAAGAAACGTCTCAAGCAAGAAAAACGAGAGAAATCAAGAGTTAAAACCTGGCTAAGTTGGAAATAATCGTATCTATCATCACCATCAATTACAACGGGCTTAAAGACACCTGCGAGTTAATTGATTCATTACCTTTAGAGGACAAGTCCATAGAGGTAATCGTGGTAGATAATGCCTCAAAAGAAGATGAAGCATCCATCATAGCCAGCAGTTATCCACAAGTCAAAGTGATTCGAAGTGAGCAAAACCTCGGCTTTGCAGGCGGTAACAACTTAGGCATTAAAGCAGCTCAAGGCAAAAATCTTTTCTTCATCAACAACGACACACTTATTAGTGAAAAAGGGAAAGTGAAAAGTGAAAAATTTGCTTCCGCTTTTCAGCCACTGATTGAGAGATTGGAATCCAGTGAGGAAATAGGGGCAGTTTGTCCGAAGATACGCTTTGCATGGGGAGATAATCCAATTCAGTTTGCAGGTTACACCCCACTCTCTCGCTATACGATGCGTAACCGTTCGATAGGTTTTGGAGAAACTGATAAAGGACAGTACGACACAGCTCACTCTACGCCATATGCTCATGGTGCAGCCATGATGGTAAAACGTGAGGCCATTGAAAAAGTTGGACTCATGCCCGAGTGCTACTTCCTTTATTACGAAGAGTTGGACTGGTCTATGATGTTCACGCGAGCAGGCTATTCTATTTGGTATGAACCAGCCTGTACCATCTATCATAAAGAGAGTCAGGCCACCGGTCAAAACAGTCCGCTAAAGACCTATTATCTCACACGTAATCGCTTATTGTTCGTTAAACGTAACATAAAAGGACTACGAAGATATATTACATATACATATCTATTACTTGTCGTCGCTCTACGTGACATCTGCAAATACATTTTACATCGCCAGTTTAATCTGGCATCAGCCACAATAAAAGGAATTAAAAATTTTATATTAGAGAAATGAACTTCTGGTGGATACTATATACGATTGATTGGGTACTGTTTTTGCCTGTAGCAATAACAGTAGCATACATTCTATTCTTTGCTATCGCAGCAACTTTCAGAACACCAACGACACCTCCCAAGGCAAAGGGGCAGAACCGTTATATCATCCTAATACCCGCTTATAAAAGTGATGTTAGGATTCTTGAAACGGTCAACTCCATCTTAGGACAGACCTACACGCAGAGAAATTTTGATATTGTGGTTATCTCTTGCCATCAAAGCGAGATGATCAATATGCGATTAGCACAATTGCCCATCACACTGCTTACGCCCAATTTTGCGAGAAGCACTAAGGTAAAAGCTCTTCAATATGCCATACTCAACTTGCCGCAGTTCAAGATATATGACGCTGTCATCCTTCTTGATGCAGGCAATATCGTGGAACCTGAATTTGTAGAACAGATTAATGATGCATTCGAAGCTGCTGGCACCAAGGCATTCCAAACCCATCGCATGGCGCGTAATCGTGATACGGCTATTGCCCGTTTGGACACTATCTTTGAGGAGATTAACAACACCATATTCCGCCGTGGTCATCAAGCTGTGGGCTTATCTGCTTCACTCAACAGCTCTGGTTCTGTCTTTGACTTTGCGTGGTTCAAACGCAACATCATGAAGATTCGTTCTGCCGTAGGAGAAGACAAAGAATTGGAAGCATTACTAGTGCGAGACAGCATCTACATCGACTATTTTGAAGATATTCTCGTATATGACGAGAAGACACGTAAAGTACATGATTTCAACCTTCAGCGCGGTCGATGGACCTATATCCAGCTTCATAACCTGCTGAGCAATTTCCGTTTCATGCCCTTAGCATTCATGAATAGCCAATATGACCTCGTGGACAAAATCATTCAATGGGCACTCATTCCTCGTACCATCATGATGGGCATTGTCTCAATCATGTGCATCACTCTTCCCTTCATCTATTTCACATTAGCATTGAAATGGTGGGCCATCACTGCCATTGCCATTTTTGCCTATGCATTAGCCACCCCCGACTATCTCGTTGACAAGAACTGGGATCGTGATTTCCTCCGTGCTCCTCTCATTACTATTGGTGCTCTCTTTAATATCTTCAGGGCTGGACGAGACGAAACAGGTGCCCGTATGGACGCGTTTAGTCACACTATTCGAAAATTAAAACTTAAATCAAAAAAACAATGAACATACAGGTCATCATCACCATCATAGACTTGCTGCTATGGCTTATCATAGCAGCCAACGTGATGTATGTCCTATTCTTCGCCCTTGCATCTCATCTTCCCAAGAAAACACATCTTCCATCAGCCATCTTGCGTCCCTTTGGTAGCAAGCGAGCAGACCTCGAGCGCAGACATCAGACATCAGACATCAGCCATCAGCCTTCTTTCCTCGTCCTCATCCCTGCATATCACGAGGATGCAGTCATCACCAATACGGTGAAGTCATTTCTCAAGCAGGACTACCCCAAAGACCTTTACCAACTTTGTGTCATCTCCGACCACATGGATGCTACCACCAATAAGCAATTAGCAGCCCTTCCTATCACGCTTTTCCAACCCACTTTCGAGAACAGCAGTAAAGCCAAAGCCCTGCAATATGCAACCTCAGACATCAGACTTCAGACATCAGACATCTACGACTATGTCGTCATCCTTGACGCCGACAATATTGTAGCCACAGACTTTTTGTCACGTCTCAGTCATATCACACGTCCAGATATCGCCATCCAATGTCATCGTACAGCTAAAAATGCCAATAATGACATTGCAGCTTTGGATGGCCTAAGCGAAGAGATCAATAACAGCATCTTCCGTCGTGGGCACAATCGTATTGGATTGTCATCAGCCCTGATTGGCTCTGGAATGTGTTTCAATTATGAATGGTTCAAAAACAATGTCAACAAACTTGACTCTACTGTTGAGGACCGTGAATTAGAAGCCCTCTTGATGAAGCAAGGCATCTTCATCCACTACTCCGAAGACATTCAAGTCTTAGATGAGAAAGTAAGCAATGGCGACAATTTCCAACGTCAGCGTCTCCGCTGGATGACTGGTCAGGTACAGGCCCTAAGCCGAATGCTCCCCTATGCACCAAAAGCTATTTTCACTGGAAATATAAATTATATTGACAAGACGATTCAGCAGACCCTTATTCCCCGCTCTATCCTACTGGTAATAATACCTGTACTTTGTTTGATGTCATCGGTCTTCACATACAGAATACATCTTCCATCTTCCATCTTCCATCTTAAATGGTGGTTGATACTTATCTGTCTATGTATAGCCATCTTCACTGCTATACCCAGACAGATGCGCAATTCGTCATTATTCAACAGACTTTATTCACTACCCATATTAGTTTGGAAGATGATACAAAATATCTTGGTAATAGACCGCAACAATAAAGAATTTATTCATACAACTCATAATAAATAACACATAAACATATGTCAAACGATTGGGACATCATCATTACAAACAAGAATCGCTTATTCAGTCTTGACATAAGCGAAGTTTGGCGTTATCGCGACCTATTGACAATGTATGTCAAACGCGACATCATTACTTTCTATAAACAAACCATTCTTGGCCCCCTGTGGTTTGTCATTCAGCCCCTATTCACAACCATCATGTTCATGTTTGTGTTTGGTGGCATCGCTGGCATTTCTACTGATGGCATTCCTCAAGCCGTGTTCTATCTGGCAGGTCTCGTATGTTGGAACTATTTCCAGGACTGTCTCAGTAAATGCTCAGATACTTTCAATGCCAATCAGGCCATTTTCGGCAAGGTTTACTTCCCCCGACTGGTTGTTCCCTTGTCTATTGTCATCTCAAATCTGATAAAGATGGCTATCCAGTTTGCCCTGTTCCTGGTGGTCTATATCTATTATTTCGCCTCTGGGATTGATTTTCAAGTCAATGTCGCACTTCTACTCATCCCCCTGCTCATCATCATGCTGGGTGCTCTGGGTTTAGGCTTTGGAATGATTATCTCTTCTATGACCACGAAATACCGTGATTTACGATTTCTGATAACCTTCGGCGTACAACTATGGATGTACGCCACCCCCGTCATCTATCCACTCTCAGTAATGAAAGAAACATATCCCAAATATATCTGGGTATTGGTGGCCAATCCTCTGACAGCAATCCTTGAGACTTTCAAATATGCCTTCACTGGTGTAGGCGAGTTCAACTGGTTCTATTTAGGCTATAGCTTTGCTTTCACCATCATCATCCTGATGCTGGGCATCGTGATTTTCAACCGCGTTCAACGCAACTTTATGGATGTCATCTAACAC
>Ga0256404_1001860_pt1 | contig 48896 bp, 35 predicted proteins | sample RumenRJG_01DNA_FD_185990 | JGI IMG/M metagenome (GOLD analysis project Ga0256404, IMG submission 185990) | Bovine rumen microbial communities from Lethbridge, Alberta, Canada - RJG_01 | ecosystem: Host-associated > Mammals > Digestive system > Stomach > Rumen | place: Canada: Alberta | collected... | reverse complement strand
CCTGAAGGGGATAAGGGATATACCCTTCTTTTTCTATAGATGTATTACCGTCTTTGGTTAGGCAGCGGCATCCGCCCGCCACGGACAATCCCCCTTGGGCCGACAATGCCTTGAAGGAGGCTCCCAAGCGGTCCATCATCAACCCTGACGACCCGTGCTTCGCCGCCCCGAAGTCGATGCTGGCTGCCATCCGCACTTATTGCGAGACGCACGGCCAACCCGTTCCAGAGACTCCTGCACAGACCTGCCGCTGCATCTTCGACTCGCTTGCCCTGCGCTACAAGACCATCTGCTCGTGGCTTCAGGAGTTTGCACCGTTCCGGATAGACACGCTCCACATCATCGGCGGAGGCTGTGTCAACGAAGTACTCGACCAGCTCACGGCAGATGCTCTCGGCATCCGTGTCCTCGCCGGACCACAAGAAGCTACAGCCCTCGGCAATATCATGCTGCAAGCCAAAGCCAATGGCGAAGTCAAAGACCGATGGGAAATGCGAAAAGTTATTGCCAACAGCATTGAACTGAAAGAATATAACCCAAATAAATAACCCTGTGCAGATGGTGGCATCCCTGGCCACCGGCACCCTTAAAAACAAATCATCATGAACTCAGAACAGATCAAGAAAAACTACGAGATTACAAAAGAACGTTATGCCGCACTCGGTGTAGACACCGACGCAGCCCTGAAGATCCTTCAGTCGACTCCCATCAGCCTCCATTGCTGGCAAGCCGACGATGTGGTAGGCTTTGAGCGCGGTGAGGCTGCCTCAGGCGGCATCCAGGCTACGGGCAACTACCCCGGCCGCGCACGCAACATCGACGAACTGCGTCAGGATATCGATAAGGTCCTCTCACTCCTCGGTGGTAAGTTCCGTTTCAACCTCCACGAGACCTACGGAGAATTTAATGGCAAGTTTGTTGACCGTGACCAGGTAGAACCCAAATATTTCGAGGGATGGATGCAGTGGGCGAAGGAGCGTCACATGAGTCTCGACTTCAACTCCACGTCTTTCTCTCATCCTAAGAGCGGTAACCTGACACTCGCCAACCCTGACAAGGAGATCCGCGACTTCTGGATAGAACACACTAAGCGCTGCCGCCGAATCGCGGAGGCCATGGGTGAGGCGCAGGGCGACCCCTGTATCATGAATATCTGGATTCACGACGGAAGTAAGGACCTCACCGTGGAGAAATATCGCTATCGCCAGATCCTCAAAGAGAGCCTCGACGACATTCTCTCTGAGAAACTGCCGCACATGAAGGATTGTCTTGAAGCTAAGCTCTTCGGTATCGGCTTGGAGGCTTTCACCGCCGGCAGCCACGACTTCTATGCAGGCTACTGCTCAAAGAACAACGTCATCTACACCCTCGACACCGGTCACTATGAGCCTACGGAGAACGTCTCGGATGCCATCTCCTCGCTGTTGCTCTTCGTGCCGGAGCTCATGCTTCATGTGAGCCGTCCGATGCACTGGGACAGCGACCACGTGACTCTCTTCGACGACAAGACACGCGACCTCTTCGCAGAGCTCGTACGCGCCAACGCCCTTGACCGTGCCCATATCGGTCTCGACTATTTCGATGCGAGCATCAACCGCATCGGTGCATATATCATCGGTGTTCGCGCTGCCCAGAAGAGTCTGCTCGCCGCTTTGCTTGAGCCTATCAAGACCCTCCGCAAGTATGAGGATGAGGGCAAATACTTCGAGCGCCTCGCCCTGTTAGAGGAAGAGAAGACGCTGCCGCTCGGTGCCGTCTACGATTACTTCAACCTCACGAACAACGTTCCTGTGGCTGAAGACTATCTCAAGGAGGTGGAGCAGTACGAGAAAGAGGTACTGAGCAAGAGATAGAAGAATGTTAGAATAAAAAACTATTATTCCTAAAAACTATTATGGAAATAATAATAGGCCTGCTGATCATTGCGATAGGCGCGTTCTGCCAGTCAAGCTGCTACGTGCCCATCAACAAGATCAAGTCGTGGAGCTGGGAGAGCTACTGGCTGGTGCAAGGTGTCTTTGCCTGGTTGGTGCTGCCTTTCCTCGGTGCCTTGCTGGCCGTACCTGCCGGGCACTCTCTCTGCGAGTTGTTCACGGAGAGCAACAGTTTTAATATCTCGATGACCATGCTCTTCGGTCTGCTCTGGGGCGTGGGCGGCCTCACCTTCGGTCTCTCCATGCGCTATCTCGGTGTGGCGCTCGGACAATCGATCGCCTTAGGCACCTGTGCCGGGCTGGGTACGATCATGGCCCCCGTGCTGATCAACGTTTTCTTCCCGGATTCTGATGCCCTAAGTCAACTCACGGGCTCAGTCATTGCAGGCGTAGTCGTCACGCTGCTCGGTATCGCCATCATCGGCTATGCGGGCAAACTGAAAAGCGACTCTCAACCGAAGGACGTGCAGGAGACGGCTGTGAAGGAGTTCAACTTCCCCAAAGGTATCGCCATCGCACTGCTTGCCGGCTTCATGAGCGGCTGCTTCAATGTAGGGCTGGAGTTTGGCAAGGATATCAACTTCGGTGACCTGACACAGGATATGTACAAGACACTGCCTGCCACGATGCTCGTCACCTTCGGAGGATTTATCACCAACGCCGTCTACTGCCTCTGGCAGAACCAGCACAACCACACATGGTCCGATTATGGCAAAGGGAAAGTGTGGGGAAACAATCTCCTCTTCTGTTTCCTCGCCGGTGCGTTGTGGTACAGTCAGTTCTTCGGTCTCTCGCTCGGCAAGGGGTTCCTCAAGAGTTCTGCGACCTTGATGACGCTCTCGTTCTGTATCCTTATGGCACTCAACATCGTCTTCAGCAACGTCTGGGGCATCATCCTCAAAGAGTGGAAAGGATGTAACCAGAAGACCATTGGCGTGCTCCTCTTGGGTATCGCCGTGCTGATCCTCTCCTGCTTCCTCCCACAATTTTTAGGATGATCATAACATTAAATTCATTTACAGGGACGGTCAGCGGAACCGTCCCTGACAAGCATAAAACAAGACTAAATTATTAACTATCCAAATGACAAATATTTTATCCAACCGCCCCGCTTTGAAAAAAGAGATCGACAAGATCGCGGAGGTCGCCGGCTATCTGTGGCAAAACGGATGGGCTGAGCGCAATGGCGGTAACATTACGGTGAACATCACCGACCTCGTTGACGATGAGATCCGTCAGATGCCGGCTATCAGTGAGCCTATCGCCATCGGGGAGAAGCTGCCTCACCTCAAGGGTGCCTATTTCTTCTGCAAGGGCACTGGCAAGCGCATGCGTGACCTCGCACGCTGGCCCATGGAGAACGGCAGTGTCATCCGCATTCTCGACGACTGCGAGCACTACGTCATCATCGCCGATAACCCCGTACTGCCAACGAGCGAACTGCCTTCGCATCTCCTTGTCCATGACCATCAGATCGCGACCAACAGTGGCTACAAGGCAACGCTCCACACGCACCCCATCGAGCTCGTCGCCATGAGCCACAACCGTAAGTTCTTGGGCAAAGACGTTCTGACGAAGTTGCTGTGGAGCATGATCCCCGAGACGAAAGCCTTCTGTCCCTTAGGCCTCGGCATCGTGCCTTATGAGCTCCCGGGAAGCGTCAAACTCGCCCAGGCCACCCTCAAAGAGCTGGAAGATTATGATGTCGTCATGTGGGAGAAGCACGGAGTGTTCGCCAAAGGCAAGGACATCATGGATGCATTCGACCAGGTCGACGTACTCTCAAAGAGTGCCAAGATCTATATCGACAGCCGTGCGATGGGCTTTGAGCCTGAAGGCATGAGCGATGCACAGATGAAGGAGATGACCAAAGCGTTCAACCTTCCGAAGTGATAGATGTTGATTGGCGACGGAGCCCAAGTGGAAATAACAACTTAGCAAACATCCCACAGTCACCCATCAAACGGTTATTTGATAAACCATAAAATATTAATCATACAATGGAAAAGAAAAACAATCTGCGAAAGATGGCTTTTGCAGCATGTGTAGCGTTAATGGTGCCTTTCAGTACCTATGCCGCTCAGACTTTCGTCGGCAAACGCGTTAAGGCGCTTAATGATGCCGGTTGGAATCAGTCTCAATGGATTGCCGCTGCCAATGCGCCAGTGGTCACCGGCAAGATCGATGACAGTAAGAATTGCCGGGCAGCAGACGGAGCAAGCTTCTTCATCACTGCCATGAAGAACAGCAAAAAGGTTACCTCCGTCAAATGGATGACCACAGGATTGGGCGTATATATTCTCTACATCAATGGAAAAGAAGTTGGAGAAGAAGTCCTGAAGCCAGGATTCACTGATCCCTACAAGACGAAGCGGTCCTTCACCTATGACATTTCTGATGCCTTCAACAAACAAGCCGGAGCCGAAAACCAGTTTGCTGTTCAGGTAACACCCGGATGGTGGGCCGACAAGATTGTAACCCCTCATGGACATGATGGCATGCTTGGGAAGAAATGTGCCTTCCGCTGCGTGATAGAAATTACCTTCGCCGACGGTACGAAGAAACTCTTCGGCACAAACACCCGCGATTGGAAAGCAGGCATCGCAGGGCCGGTAAAGCATGCTGCCATCTTCGACGGAGAAAGCTATGACGCACGAATCAAACCCGGATATCTTTCAGCGGCATCGCTGACAACGCCGGAGGTAAGCACAGAATTTAAGGGAGAGATCCTGCCCTCCGAAGGAGCTGAAGTGTATATGCGCCAAGATCTCAAACTGGATCCTGTCAAAGCTTATGTTTGGAAAGATGTGACAGGACGCACTGACAGCACTTATGGTAAAGTCGTCGTCATGCGACAGTATAAAAAAGGTCAGGAAATGGTTCTGCATGCAGGCGAAAACTTAGTCGTTGACTTTGGGCAAAACTGTGCAGCCGTTCCTTCCTTCGTCTTCAGTGCCAAGGAAGGTACGACGCTGACTTGTCTCCCCGCCGAACTACTGAACGACGGCAACGGAGCAAAGAAACGTGGAATGGACGGACCTGAAGGCAGCTGCCACCGCACCAATCTGCGCATACCCGACAAGGGTATGCAACTCTTCTACACCTTCGGTGCCCAGCCAGGCTTCGTCTCGTTCTATCCCCAGTGCACCTTCTATGGTTATCGTTTCGTGACCATCTCTGCCACTTCGGACGTGCGTATCAAGTCTATTGAGTCCATCCCCATTACCTCTATCAATAAATCGTCTGAGGCGGGCACCATCACTACCGGAAACAGCCTCATCAACAGGCTCATCGCCAATGTCCTCTGGGGACAGCGCTCCAACTATCTCTCGGTGACCACCGACTGTCCTCAAAGAAATGAGCGGCAAGGCTGGACCGCCGACACGCAGGTGTTTACCGAGACAGGTACGTTCTTTGCCAATACCGACCGCTTCTTCCATAAATGGATGAGAGACATGCGCGATGCGCAAGGTGCCGACGGGGGCTATCCCGGTGTGGCGCCTAACGGTCAATACGGCGCAGAGAAAATGCGTGTTGGATGGGCTGATGCAGGAGTCATCGTGCCCTGGACGATATGGAAACAGTTTGGCGATCAAGAGATCATCAATGAGAACTGGGAATCGATGAACAAATTCATGTCATTGGTGAACCGCACAAAATATGATGCCCTTGCCAACCGAAAGGACAACGGCAATTATCAGTGGGCCGACTGGCTCAGCTATGAACCTTTGGAGAGCTGCAGCGGCAGAGCTTTTGCAAAAGATGAAAATGGGAGAAGTGTGCTGAAAGCTGATGCCCTTGTCTACTGGAACTATCTTAGCGCTTCTTATTGGGCGATCGATGCCGCCATGATGCGCGATATGGCAAAGGCTACCGGCAGAGATGAGACACCGTATGAACAGATGCTGCAATCGGCACGCAACTTCTTGAAACAAAACTTTCTTGACAAGGACGGCAACTTCATCTGCGACATTCTCAACAGCATGCAGACACCTGCCTTGTTCGCCTTGAAGAACGACCTTGTTGAAGGAGAGGCCAGAGAAAGGATGCTCAGTCGCTTGCGTGATAATTTCAAGGAGCATGACAACTGTTTGCAAACCGGCTTCTTAGGTACCTCCATCCTGATGCAGACGCTGACAGACAACGGTATGTCCGATATTGCTTATGAACTTCTCTTCCAGCGTAAGAATCCAAGCTGGCTCTACTCTGTAGACAACGGAGCCACAACCATGTGGGAACGTTGGAACAGTTACATGAAAGACAAAGGGATGGGTCCGAGTGGCATGAACAGCTTCAATCACTACGCCTATGGATGTGTCGGTCAGTGGATCTGGGAGACCGCTGCCGGTATTGCAGCCGATCCCGAACAGCCGGGGTTCAAGCACATCATCATGAAGCCCATACCCGACAAGCGACTGGGATATCTCAATGCTACCTACCATTCTGCTGCCGGAACAATCAGCAGCAATTGGAAATATAAAGGCGACAAATGGTACTGGACCTTTACCGTGCCCAAAGACGCTACAGCTACGGTCACTCTCCCCGGAGAGACTACGAGCAAAGACTATACGGAAGGAACCTATCATCTGTCAAAATAAAAGCTGATCGAATGTGTATGAACGCTCAATATCTTTGCCGCGGTATATTGAGACAATATGTGGCAGACAATGATATTGAACGAAGCGCTAAACGTAAAGATTTATTTTTTGAAACCCCCACTGAGAATCGCTTCTTTTCAAACGAATGAGTGTTTGGCCGAAAAGAAGCGATTCTTGAGCCAAGTTGATAAATAACTATTAATCAATGCGTTATATATTATTGGCTTTTAGGAGGCGTTTCGAGAACCTTCAAATCGCCGACATTTAACCGTTAAGTCACCGACATTTAACCGTAAGGTCACCGACATTTAACCGTAAGGCCACCGACATTTAACCGTAAGGTCAATGACCTAACCGTTAAAGGTCGGTGACATGAACTTAAAAGGCCCAGTCTCCTACCCTTTTTCCCCTGTTCTTCGACTTACTTACGTCCTTTTCGCTTTCTCTTTCACACATTTTCATTGTCCTGACTTTTTACTTTTTGTAAAGAAAAAGTGAAGCTTATCTATAAGTTTTCAAAGGTCTTTGCCTGACAACATAAGGCCTTCCTGCTGAAGATACGTTCTTGGGAAAAAATCGATGCGTAGGGTACATGCGTTCACGGTTCATGCGTGCAGGATCGGTCCGTGCATTATGGTCGATGTATGAAAGCATCAATCTGCTTGTAACGATCGTAAACTTTCGCATTCTTCACCTGGCGCGTATTGGTGTCAATAAGCATCACCGGCGGCACGTCGCCATTATGGTTATAGGTGTCCCACTGCGGGAGTCCGGGGCCATTGGGGTTGCCGTTTCTGACAAAGTTGATGTATATCTGCTGAAAGATCTCAGAGGTGGCATAGTCGTCGGCTGTCCACGGGAAGGCCGTGTTTGTCGAAAGATTACCCATCGCATACTCAATGTCAGCAGAGTGGATAGCCGTCGTGGCAGCAGGCTGCCGGGGAGCATCGTCTTTGACATCGACCGTACCACCGGCGAGTCCGGGTGCCTTGCCCTTGACCTGCATGTTCGGGCGTGGATGACAGTAGACATAGCGGTATACAGGTGCCTTGCTGCTCTGGCGCACCATGTCAGCCCATTTCCACGTGGCATAGGCGATGAACATGTCACCGCCGAGCGCTACTCCCTTTTCACCCAAGAGGTCGGCATCGGTGTGAATATCATAGAGGTTGTAAATGGTATTGGCATCTGTACCAAAATAACCGGCAACAACAGCGCTGAGGCCTACCATCGTCGGAGCCTTGCCCGCAGCAAAGGCTGTGATCGGAAGTTCACCATTGTTGTTACCCAACAGGCAAGGAACCTGCGACTGCCGGCCCTCGCTGATGACCTTGTTGGGGTCTTCGGTCAGGAAAATGCCGTCAATACATTTCGTACCCTCGCCGAAGACATTGCCGCTGAGTTTGCTCAGCTCTTCAGCAGAGAGCTTGCGCATGTCACTGAGTTTCTTCAGATGGTTCTTCCTGGCCCATTCCGTTCCTTTCTGCTCAGCCTCCTTCAGACTGACCGGTGTGGCATTGGAGACGATGGCACCACTGGAGCACATGTAGCCGTTGATGAGATCACGCGACAACGGTGAGGTAGTCAGGGCACAGACCGATTGAGAACCAGCCGACTCGCCGTTGATGGTGATACGATTGGGATCACCGCCGAAAGCAGCAATGTTGTCTTTCACCCATTTGATGGCTGCCGCCTGGTCAAGCCAGCCTTGGTTGCCATGACAGCCCTCCTTCGACAATTCGGGCAGGGAGAAGAACCCGAAGATGCCCTCCCGATAATTGGCCGTGACGACGATGATGTTGCCGCGACGTGCCAGACGCAGACCTTGGTAGCGAGGCTCCGAGCCACTGCCCGCCACGAGGCCGCCTCCATTAAAATAGATAAGCACCGGAAGCTTTTCGTCCATTGCCCTGGCCGGAGTCCAGACGTTGAGGTAGAGGCAGTCTTCGCTTTTGCCGTTGCCTTCAAACTTCATGTCCCCGAAGATGTTTTGCTGCATGGGATCGGGACCGAAAGCCTTTGCCGGTCGTACACCGGTCCAAGCCTTCACTGGCTGTGGCGCTTTCCAACGCAGGTTGCCCACCGGCGGCTGAGCAAAAGGAATGCCGCGGAAAATCTTCACGCCGGAGGAATCGATACCTTCTATGGTTCCGTCACGATAGGTCACTTGCGGACCTGACTGTGCCATTGCCCCTAAAGAGAAGAAAAGGGCAAGCAAAGCTAATACATGTTGTGTTTTCATCATTCTGTTTAACTTTATTATTAAGATGTACATCGTCAACTATAATCCTTCGGACTGACACCAAAATGCTTTTTGAAAGAGCGCGAGAAAAAGGCAACCGATGAGAAGCCCGCCTGAGAGGCTACCTCGGTAACATTAAGTTTGCCTTCTTTCAAAAGAGATGCAGCATAATTGAGTTTGTAAACTCTAAAGAGCTCATTGGGAGTTTTGCCGGTAAGCGCTTTTATCTTCTCATAAAGCTTCGTGCGACTAAGCAGAAGTTTGCGTCCCAACTTATTCACATCAAGCTCACTGGTGCCCATGTTTTCCTTCATAAACTTTTGAGTGATACGCAGGATGTCTCTGTCTCTCTTCGACAGTTCATGGTCATTCCTTGCGTTCTGCCGCTGTGGCAACTGTCTCAGCAATGCTTCGTAAGCGCGTGCGTTGTCCGATGCTTTTCCGACCACTTCTTGAAGATAATCCGGATCGAATGGCTTCGTAACATAATAGTCCGCCCCGGCCTTCATGCCTGCCGCCTGCTGGTCACCGCCCGTGCAGGTCGTGAGGAAAATAAAAGATCCATTGTATTGCTTGTCGCTGCGCAGCATTCTGCACAAATCCAGCCCCGACATATCGTCAAGCAGGACACAAGAGATGATGATATCCGGTCTGATCTCATCAATATCATTGAAGGCCTTCTCTCCTTCATACCTGTTGAAAACCTTGTACTTGCCTTCAAAGAGGTGACGCAGGAAGAAAGCAGTATTGATATCCTTTTCCACGATCAGCAGACGAGGCTGGCTATCCTCCGGTGCCAGACCGGGCTCCTCATGATGTATAGGCCGCAGGATATCCTCGTCTTCCCCCTCTCCATTCATGTCATAGCTGTTTATGTTTTGATGGCGTGACACCTTCTCTTTTTCAGTATACGCGGCCTCATCTACAGGCAATGATACCGTGAAGCAGACACCAGTGTCCGTATTTGTTGCGGCTATCTGCCCATGATGAAGCGTCACCAGATTTTTGACATAGTGCAGTCCCAACCCGGCACCCCATGTCGCGACGGTATCGTCCAGGCGATAATATTGTTCAAAGATTCTTCTTATTTGAGTCTCTGGTATTTGGTTCCCGCTGTTCTCTACGCTCAGCACCATGCTGTCGTTAAGGCGCTTAAGAGTCACCGTAATAACACCATTCTGGGGTGTGTGCCTGATGGCATTGGTCAGCAGATTGTCAAAGACCTTGATGACCTTATCCTCATCGGCAAACATAATCAAAGGACGGTCGGTACCCTGGAGAACGATTCTGATTCCCTTCTCCACCGCTGTCAACTCATAATGATGCCCATAGTCTGCAACAATAGCTGCCACATCCGTCCTGCTCACAGACAATCGCATGGCACCACCTTCAAGCTCCCGGAAGTCGAGCATCTGGCCTACGAGCTTCCGCATAATGGTAGCACTCTGCATGACGATTCTTACGAGATTGGCCGACTGTTTTGACAGCTCAGGTGCCTTGCCTAACATTGCAAGCGGGCCGGAGATCATGGTCAGCGGATTGCGAAACTCATGTGAGATATTGGCAAAGAAGTCCATGTTCATCTTGCTGACATGCTGCTCATGCTGCCGCTCCCGCTCTGACGTAACAGCATTGATACGCACCATACGCATGCGGAGGTACATCCTGTTGAATATATAAATAAAGATGAGGAGAAGCATGGCATAGACACAAAATGCAGCACTTGACAACATAGGATGCGGCTTTACGCGGATCAAGACTGACGACGTACGGCTTATCCATGGGTGCATGCGGTCAATACACTTTACGATGAAGCGATAGCTACCCGGACTAACTTCATTGTATGCTGCTTCACCGCTGCCATTGCTCTCACGCCACTGTAGGTCATAACCGTCAAGCTTATAGCGGTAGGTATAATTGTCTGCCAGCCTTTCCGATATGGCTGCATAGCGTATCTTAAAATTGTTCTGAGTATGGCTCAGGACTACGGTTGAACTTGAATCAATATCAAACAAACCGGTGCCTTTAACCTTATCCTTGGGCATCAGAACATCAATGGCTTCAAGATGGACAGCCGGAGGAAAGACATGTTCTTTGGGAGAAGCAACATGAAACAGCTGTAATCCCTTGCTTGTAGCAGCCAGGATACGACTGCCAGGCAAGAGGGCCAACGTCGAGGGCTGAAAGTCATCACTGTCTGTTCCTTTCCAAACGACCTGCTGATGATGCGAGGTAGCATCATAAGCAACAATCTCGCCGCCTATGGTCATCATCATTGTCGATAAAGCACCGGCTCCTGCTGATGAAGATATGTTGTTGATAACCTTCCCCGAAAAACCGCTGACTGAGGTCAGACGATCCTGGTATGGCTCATAGACATATAAGCCAACATCGGTGCCTAAAAAAAGATGGGAACCTTGATAAGAGGAAGAAATAATATTGGCATTCAAAGGAAGTGAGGTGTCCATAACCTTACCTGTCAGCAAATTGATCGATTTCCAAGCATTCAGGCCCTCACTGATTAATATATGGTTGTTGCCCGCAATGACATTAGACACGGAACTGAAGTTCACGCCCGCCAACTTTTTTGCCGTTACTGTAAAGTCCCCTATTTGCCATATTACCGGAAGCCTGTTGGAAGCCACACGGATATCTTTAACTTCTTCTTTTCTATGCAAGGCATCAAAAACTATAAGACGGTCGATACCTGCCATGACAACCAAGCCATTCGGTATGGAGACATGCCGCCCGCAAACATCGCGCTGGACGAGTCCTGCATCATAAAACTCATCCAACTTGATCCCATTGTCGAAGTGCAAGGCAAAGACATTGGAGGTCGTCACGACCCAGAATTCTCCGGCAGAAAAAGCTATACCTTTAATATGCTGCTGAGAGTGAATGGGCATTAGACCAGCTAAAGGTAAAGCTACAACGCTGTCGGTATGCCCGTCAATGTGGAAAACGCTGTCATTGGCCAACGCGCCCCACACTTCCCCATTATTTCCGGAAACGATTCCCACAACAGCCTTGCCGACGACTTGCTTAAAAGCCTTGTCTGTCGCCAAGCGCCTGTGCCAGGCTTCCATATTCTGAAGATGCTTTAAGCCACGCATGATATATCCTATCCATAAGTCACCTTTCGGATCGGCATACATCGTTTTGATAAACTGATGGTTGGAGTCGTGGGTGATATCAGCAGGAAGAGATTCTACAGTATAGGCATGATCGTTACCATGATGGGTAATCCGGTAGAGACCGTCATTGCCGGAAAAGATAACCTCGCCATGCCAGAAGACAGCGCTGTTGGCTACAACAGGCATGCTCTCTCCTGAACGATAAAGAATCGAGAAATCTTTACGGCGAAGATACACAATGCCCTGCGTGAAAGACAAATGACAAACAGTTTCCGAGTCGGCACAAACGACATTATTGTTTCCTTTCAGAAAGAGGACAGACTTTGTCAGGTCCTTGTCAACAAGGAACAATCCTTGATTCGAATTAATAAGGAGCCGCCCGCTGTGGTCATCAACAATTGCTCCATCGAACCCATGAAACGTTCCCGCGATGCTCAGCTTACGTTTGAATGTCAATCCTTCAAGCTCGCAAAGCTCATTACCGAAGAGAGCGATTACACGTCCGTCTTTACGCTCTATCATACAAGCAGCTCTCGATGACACGGCATTGCTGTGATAATGCACGAACCTGCCATTGCCAGCATAACAATCTATTCCCTGATCCGTCATCACCCACATATGAGCATTGCCACGATAGATTTTCAGCACATTGTCGGATCGGAGCGAAGCCGTATCCAAACGGTCGTGTCTCAGTTGTCTGTAGTTTGTTCCGTCAAAGATGCTAATGCCTCTGTCTGTGCCTATCCATAAATAGCCCAAGGAATCACGTTGTATCGATGACACTGTATTACTGCTAAGAGATGAAGAAAATGACACCTTACCGCCATCGCTGGGGCTGATGCTATGGCGGCTGCATCCTACGACAAACATAAGGATGACAGGAAGCAAGATATAAAGAGACTTTTCCATACTAAGTTTTTGCAAAGATAATGATAATTTCTCTGCCTTCCATGATTTCCCTTGACTTTTTTCTAATATCTGCTTACTATAAGACAAAGAAGTAAACACAGACAATCTATTATTAATAACACTTTGGTATATAATAAGTTAATACATCATTATTCAGTAAGATAATCAAAAATTCGTATTAATAATCAACTTAAATGTACGCTTGTGCAAACTATCTGAATGCCAAGTTAACAAAGAACAATTAAGAAGGCTTAACTTTGCCCTCGAAAACAGAAACAAGCTGCACAATAATCACAAAACATTTATAATTTAAAAACAATGAATACAAAAAAAATACTGATGGCAGCCTTAGGGCTGACAACCTTTCTTCCAGTCCTCGCTCAAGATGACATCCAAAAGGATTCGGTGCCTAACGGTAAAGAAGTAAAGAACCGAAACGTGATGCTCAATGCGTCAGCCGACAACCAACCCCGCCAGATCAATATCGGTCTCCCGGCAGAAATGTCAGCTACGATCTACGAGGACGGCAGCCCCTTATCATGGACATGGTGGCCTATGCTTCCTTATTTCTATTGGGCAGGCAGCCCACAGTACAGCCGTGTAGGCATGAGCTCTCTTTCGGAAAATGCCATCACCAATGGCGCCATCAACTATGTCATCGACTGTAAGTCGAGGACAGGTGGCAACCGTTTCATGGGGTTAGCCGACTATACACTCAACTCCCATGGCTTGCAACGCTTCGATGTCACGCTCGCCGGCCCTATAGCCAAAGGTTGGAGCTACGCTGTATCGGCCTATGTCAACCATGACCGGGGCAATAATCACCTTGCCGACGTTGATCTGCAACAGAACATGCGACAGTTCCGTGGCGCGCTGACCAAGACCTTCGCCAACAATAAAGGCCAGATGAGCCTCATCTATAAATATAGCTCTCTCGTAGACCGTTCTGACGGCAATGGCCCGTTCTATTACAACACCGACGGAAGCGTAGATGAGTTTCCCGGCTTCTCGCTCGGGAAGGATGGCTATATTCCTGCAGACCAGCAGCTCACATACATGGATGTCGTGACCGGCGAAATGAAGCGTGTATCGAGGAAGACCACGGCCATGAGTCAGGATCTGACCTATACTCTTGACTATAACTTCAAGCCAAACCTCACGCTGAGCTACAGTTCCAAATATCACTATGCAAACGTGCATTATATCGGCATGTCTCTCGCCGGCATCGGTCAGGCAACAGCTACAAGCGGATTTACATATGCCGCCCCTGACAAAGACCACAAAGCAGGCGACATCTTCACCGGCAACTATCAGACCCGATACATGATGGGCAATAACGGACAGGAGCGCGCATGGTACAACACCGCAGAGCTGAAGGGCAAAAACAGGGCTCACGCCTGGCGCTTAGGTGCAAACATCTGGTGGATGCTGCCAAAGGATGACAACAGCTCGGCTATGTTCACCCATACGGTGGAGAAAGACCCGGTGTGGCTGAACCTTGGCGGGCAACAGTCGTTTGCCTGGAATGTAGGTGGAGAATATTACGACATGAATGAGCTCAAGACCGCCCTTTATGCTTCCGACGACTGGCAGGTCACCAATCGCCTTTGGCTCTCGGGTGGCATCAGACTCGAATACTACAAGCTCGGCGGACGTAACGCCATGGCTTGGGGCAACACGGCAGGCACGGAAATCGCGCATCCCGAGAATATGCGCACCACGGGCTGGACGCTTAAGGACGCCACCCTCACCCCGCAGAATCACAAGTTCTTCCTTCCTGCGGTAGCATTCAGTGGCCGCTACACGATAGCACAAGGATTTGGTATCCTCTTCGAGGGTATCTATACGAAACAAGCGGCTGGCTCACCCAACTTTGCAGGCTCTAACATGCCGAACACCGATGCCATCAACACTTACTTTGGCAACGCCGGACTCTTCTGGAATACATCATGGATGAAATTGGTATCACAGTTTTCTTACATCAAGAAGACCAATTACCAGCGAAACGTTCAGTTTACCAATCCCAATAACCCCAACGAGGTTGCAACGCTTCCCACTGCTTACGCAGTGCAGACCACTGGATGGACCACAGACGTTGTGCTCACTCCGTTCAAAGGCTTCAACTTTCATGGCCTGCTGACACTTCAGAGCCCGAAGTTCAAGGACTTTGATCTCTCGGCTACGTTCAGCGACGGCACGAAAGGCGAATACAGCTTCTCCGACAACTACACAACGGGCGTGAGCAAAGTTATCGTAGAGCTCGACCCAAGCTATATGTTCTCTAAATTCCGCGTATGGGCGAGCTTCCGTTACCAGAGCAAGCAGTATATCAACCGTACCAACTCCCTCTACTTCAAGGGACGCTGGGAGACCTTTGCAGGAGTTGATTACAAACTTAACAATCACGTCAATTTCGGCCTGCAGTTTGTCAATCTCTTCAATCAGAAAGGAGCGAGCGGCTCTATCGCCTCTGCAGACCTCGTGACAGAGACATCACAGTTTGACCACTATCTCATGTCTGGCAGCTACATCCGGCCGTTCACCGTAGAGTTAGCTACACACATCAATTTCTAAGAAGTCCATCCGACCGCCAGCCTCTAAAACAGACGGCGGTCGGGCACTAAGAAAAATCAAACATCTACAACATTCAGAAACAAGTTCATCCCTTGCGAGGTTCGGCTGGCAGGATTAGAATCTTTCGTCTGCTTAGCGACTACAGTCACCGACAGCCTCTCCGGGCCACGTTTAGCCTCGCAAACGGTTGAAACGATAACAATGTCTTAATCATGAAAAAGCATACAAGAACATTCGTACAGATGCTTGTCGCTATGGCAATGACTCTGATCTGCTGCAATCTTTCAGCAGCAAGCAACAAGCCACTTACAAAGACCCAAGTGGCACAAGGCAAGATCGAAGGATTCCAGGAAGGTAATCATGCTGTTTATTATGGCATTCCTTATGCCTTGCCACCAGTAGGCGAGCTGCGCTGGAAGGCTCCGGTACCGGCAAAGGCTTGGAAAGGAACCCTGAAAGCGACAAAGCCGAAGGCCGCACCCATGCAACCGAAAAACCCGGGCGATCCCCGCAAGTTTGACATTTCTGAGGATTGCCTTTACCTCAACATCTGGACTCCGGCTCAACGTGCCGGCGAGAACCTTCCCGTCATGGTCTGGATCCATGGCGGAGGCTTTATCACAGGCACAGCCATGATAAACCCCAAGCACTTCGTGGACCGGGGGGTCGTCGTGGTAAGCATCGAGTACCGCACAGGAGCACTTGGCTTCCTCGCCCTGCCCGAGCTGTCGGCGGAATCACCGACCCATACTTCAGGCAACTATGGACTGATGGATCAGATTCTCGGTCTGAAATGGGTAAAGAACAACATTGCGGCTTTCGGCGGAAATCCTGACAAAGTGACGATATTCGGCGAGTCAGCAGGTGCCATTTCCGTGAGCATGCTCTGCGGCTCACCCATGGCAAGAGGTCTTTTTCAGGGGGCTATCTCTGAGAGTGGCGGCAACTTCTGCCCCACAGACAGCGTACGTTTCAACAATGACGGGAACAGGGACATGAAAGGTGCTGAGGCGCATGGCCTCAATTTCATGCATCGAATGGGCGCTAACAGCCTCGCCGAAATGCGTAAGATAGACGCTGCGAAACTGGTCAACGACCCTGCAACGACAGGTGTCGGAGGCTTTTGGCCGTGTGTGGATAATGTGGTACTCTGCGATCAATATAAGTTGTATGAGCAAGGAAAGTTCAATGACGTGAATGTCATCATCGGAACCAACTCGGATGAGGGAACGATGTTCGTTCGTCCCGTCAAGGTCGCCGACTATGAAGCCCAGGTCAGAAAAGTATATGGCAGATGGGCCGACCGCGTGCTGCAGCTTTACCCCGCTGCCACGGAGGAAGAGACCTTTTATGCTCAGGCCGACCAGTTCCGGGAGACTGCCTTCGCCTGGCCATCGTTCGCCTGGGAGCGCCTGCAGCAGGAGCATGGACACGCTAACGTCTTCGTTTATTATTTCGACCAGATGCAACCTTATTGCTTTGGCGGACCGAAGTTCAAGGCCCGCGGCGCAGGCCATGGCACAGACATGGATTATGTGTTCGGGGAGCCGTTATTCCTCCAACCACTGACAGGAAAGGCCAAAGAGCTCTCCGAAAAGATGATCACCTATTGGACCAACTTCGCTAAATATGGCAATCCCAACGGCGACGGATCAGACAAGAGTCTCCTAACGTGGCCGCTCTACAACCAGGACAAGACCACAGTGATGCACTTCAAAGACAACAAATGCGACATCATCGCTGTGCCCAACCGCGAGAAGCTTGAGTTCTGGCAGGACTACTACCAGTGGAAGCGTGATAACTGGAAAGACAGATAACTGTGCATATACGTAGAATTTTGGTGTTTTTCACCATCTTTCTCTGTTCACTGATGGCCTCAGCACAATATTCAGCCCCCTCAGAGGGTTGGATAGCTGTGCCTGGGGCAGGTGACAGAAACTATGGTGTATATGTCTTCAAACAGGAGGTTGTGCTTTCAAGCATATCCCAGCCCATGCGTGTCTGGGTTTCGGGCGACAACCGTTATAAGCTTTTTGTCAATGACCAAATCGTCTCCATAGGTCCAGCTCGTAGCGACATCAAGCACTGGAACTACGAGGAAGTAGATCTTGCTCCTCACCTTCATGCGGGCAACAATAAGATTGTGGCCTTGATATGGAATGAAGGACAAGACCGGGCAGTAGCCAACATGACCTACAGGACTGGATTCTTTATGCGGGGTGTCGACAAAGCTGCGGCTGTCTTCAACACCAACTCCCAATGGAGATGCATAGAAGACAAGAGCTACCGTCCGGTGCCCGTTCAAGTTCCCGGATATTATGCGGCCGGTCCAGGAGAGCGCGTTGACAAGCACTTCTCCATATCTTCGCAAACGAACGACACTGAATGGAAGAAAGCGACCGTGATCAGCGGTCCCAACTACATAAATCAGTCGGGAGCGTTCGGAACTTATCCCGGGTGGATGATGAAGAAGTCGGAACTGCCACAGCGGGAACTTCGTTTGGAGCGAATGGCACAAGTGCGGGAATCAAAGAACGTCAAAGTCGGCAGCGGCTTTCTCAAAGGGACGGCTCCCATTACCATCCCTGCCCACACTACGGCGACGGTCATCATCGACAACAAAGCAGAAACCAACGCCTATGTCACCTTGAAATTCAGTGGCGGTGACAACAGTAAAATAGCCATCGGCTACACAGAGGCTTTCTATGAATCCAAGCCACACTCCTTGATGGAAACGCCATCAAAAGGAAACCGCAATGACATCAAAGGCAAAGTCTTCATAGGACGTACAGACACCATCATCAGCAACGGTCTGGCTGACCAGGTGTTCACGACCCTCCTATGGAGGACCTACCGCTACGTGGTGCTCACCATCACCACAGCCGGACAGTCGCTGACGCTCAACGACATCTATGGCACCTTCACGGGATATCCCTTTCAACAGACCGCCAGCATCACAACCAATAACAACGATCTGAACCAGATCTTCCAAATGGGATGGCGCACGGCACGGCTCTGCGCCATAGAGACCTACATGGACTGTCCTTACTATGAGCAGATGCAATATTTCGGTGACTCGCGCATTCAATCACTCGTCACGCTGTATATGACCGCCGACGACCGTCTCGTCAGGCAACTTCTCGATGCCGGAGACTGGAGCCGCACCGCCAACGGGGTGACACAGAGCCGCTATCCGGCTTCCATCGAACAATGGATCCAACCCTACGCCCTACATTATATATATACGATGCACGACTATATGATGTATGGCAACGACACCAACTTTCTGAGATCAAAACTCATTGTTGAGCGAACAATATTAGATTACTTCCATCGTTATCAAAGTGACGACGGACGACTCAGGGACTTGCCCGGGTGGAACTTCACCGACTGGGTGGATAACGACGCGAACTGGAAATACGGTGTGGCACAGCCGGGAGCCGACGGCTGCAGTGCCGTGTTGGACTTCCAGCTTCTCTATGCTTACCAGATGGCAGCCGACCTGGAAAAACAAATAGGGATGGACGCTCTGGCCGAAGACTATCGGCTGAGAGCCAGTCGGCTGAAACAATCCATTCTGAAGCAATACTGGCGACCGGAGGCAGGACTCTTTTCCGACCGGAGCGACCGCAATGTCTTTTCACAACACACCAACGCACTCGCCATTCTCACGGGTACCGTACCGGATTCGGCGACTTTGTCCATTGCACGGATGATCGAAGCTGGCTCAGTAACAGGAAAAGAAGCAAACGTAAAGACCTCATATCATCTCGCCCCGGCCTCTATCTACTTCAAGTACTACACCTACCAGGCCATGGTAAAGGCAGGACTCGGCGACAACTATCTGAAATGGTTAGGTGTTTGGCACCAGTATCTGCAGCTCGGTCTGACCACCTGTGGCGAGACATCCGATGTCAACTCCACGCGCAGCGACTGCCATGCTTGGGGCGCCAGTCCCAATATTGAGTTCTTACGCACCGTGCTCGGCATCGACAGCGACGCCCCATGTTTCTCTCGCGTCGCCATCAGTCCGCATCTCGGCGATATCCAGAAGATCGGCGGAACAATGCCCACACCCCACGGTAATATCACCGTAGACTACGATGCGAAAGACGGACAACTCTCTGCTACGATAACATTGCCGGACCAAGTCTCCGGCCGACTGTTATGGAAGGGAAAGAAGGCGCTGTTACACGGCGGAACCAACAAGATAACAATAAAAAATTAACGATAAGACATGAGAAAAAGAACATTGACCACCCTACTGCTAATCGCAGGTACCCTGACGGTCACAACAGCTCAAACGCCCCCACAACTCAATGCCAACAACATCGACGAGATTGTCAAAGCCATGACACTGCATGAGAAGGTACTGCTCTGTGTAGGAACTCACCGGGCCGCAGACCAGTCGCAAGGCGGCAAATATGCCGATGTCGTACGGGGTGTTGCCGGAGCCACCATCGGCATTCCCCGTTTAGGCATTCCCTATACACTTTTGGCCGACGGACCGGCCGGACTGCGTATTGAGCCTACACGTCCCTACGACAGCAACACCTATTATTGTACACATTTTCCCATCGGCACCTGCCTGGCCAGCTCCTGGAACACCCGTCTCGTGGCAAACGTTGGATCCGCCATCGGTGACGAGGTACACCGCTATGGAGTTGATGTTCTCCTTGCCCCTGGGGTCTGCATCCAGCGCAACCCGCTCTGCGGCCGCAACTTTGAATACTATTCCGAGGATCCTGTCTTAGCAGGCAACATAGCAGCCGCCTATATCAACGGCGTACAGAGCCAAGGGGTCGGCACCTCCATCAAGCACTTTGCTTTCAACAACCAGGAGACCGCCCGACTGGGCAACAACGCTATTGTCAGCCAGCGTGCTGCCCGTGAAATATATCTGAAGAACTTTGAGATTGCCATCAAGAAGTCGAAGCCCTGGACAGTCATGAGCTCTTATAATCAGGTCAACGGCAAGATGACAAGTGAGCGCCGTGATCTGCTGACAACCATTCTCCGAGATGAGTGGGGATATGAAGGTATCGTGATGACCGACTGGGGTGGTGGCCGCGACCCTATCCGCCGTCCGCATCCGGGCAAGGTTGGGCTGTCTGCTTTCAACGGCTTAGCTGACCGTGCTGCCAATATCGAGGCAGGAAACGACCTCATTGAGCCCGGTGGCGAGGACGACATTGAGGATATCGAGCAGGCGGTGAAGAGCGGTCGGCTCAATGAAAAATATTTAGATGAATGCGTGCGCAACATGCTTCGTTACATTGTCAAGACCCCACATTTCAAAGGCTTTCAGTACAAGAATGACCCCGATCTCAAAGCTCACGCCCTCGTTACCCGCAATGCGGCTGCCGAAGGTACGGTGCTTCTGAAGAATGACGGCGTGCTGCCTCTCTCGAAGAATGTCAAGAACGTGGCACTCTTCGGCGTTGCCGGCTACCGTCCCATAGCAGGTGGTACAGGATCAGGCAATGTCAACCGAAGGTACACCGTTTCTATCGTCGAAGGGCTACGCAACGAGGGCTATAACGTTGATGAGTCGATGATCGACACCTACACACAACTATTGGAAAAACACGACTCAGCCGTGAAAGCAATGAACATCCTATGGTGGATGCCTGTGCCGGTAGCTGCTGAAGTCGTACCATCCGATCAGCAGACCGCACAAGCGGCAGAAAAGGACGATGTCGCCGTCATCGTGCTTCAGCGCCTTTCAGGTGAGGGACAAGACCGTACGGCAGAAGACTTCAACCTTACCAAAAATGAGAAAGAAATGTTGGATAAAACAACTCATGCGTTCCATGCTCAGGGTAAGAAGGTAATTGTCGTACTGAATATCGGCGGAGTCATCGAAACAGCCTCGTGGAAGAGCATACCGGATGCCATCCTGGTGCCTTGGCAACCCGGACAGGAAGTAGGAAACTCTGTTGCCGAACTACTCTCCGGCAAACTGACACCCTCGGGCAAACTGCCGATGACATGGCCCGTGCGCTATCAGGATGCTGCTTCTTCCAACGATTTCCCCGCCAATTCGTCCGATTATACGGTGGAGGGCGATCAGTCGAAATACAAGGACAAGCGCAACTACGGTTACACCATCTACAAGGAAGGAATCTATGTCGGCTACCGCTATTTCGACACATTCAACAAGGAGGTCAGCTACCCCTTCGGTTATGGACTGAGTTACACTACCTTCAATTATAGTCATGTAACAGCAGAAGCCGAGGGTGACAAAGTCAAGGTATCGGTGACCATCACCAATACGGGCAAGTATGCAGGCAAAGAGGTTGCCGAGGTGTATGTCACTGCGCCCAAGGGCAGCGTAGAGAAGCCCGCTGTGGAGCTAAAGGCTTTTGCCAAGACCCGCTCATTGCAACCGGGAGAGAGCGAGAACCTGACAATGACTGTCGACAAGCGTGACCTTGCGTCCTTTGTAACCAAAAAGAGTTCATGGGTCGCCGATGCCGGCAATTATACGTTTAAGGTCGGCTCCTCTATCCGTGACATAAAAGGCACTGCCTCGCTGAGGCTGACAGGATACAAGGAAAAAGTGCACGACGTGTTGAAAAACATGTAAGAATAGATTATTGATTACATAAAAAGCCATTAAGCAAGCGGCAGGTTCTCTTCTCGTCATTTTCAAGACGAAAGAAGGCCTGCCGCTTTTATTACATTTGTCGTGCGTTCGACGAATCTTAATTAATAAATACCACACTTCACCGAAGTCCTCCCATCGTGTTTCAATGTTTGCTTATGTAGTATTTTTGTATTTATTCACTTAACAGAAGCCAATAGTATGCGACATATTGTGTAAATTTGTAGCTGTTTAGCAACAAATGATTCAAAACATTAACGACATACGTTTCGATACGGCTTATGAACAAACTCTTTTCGTCATTTATCCTTTTGTCAATTGCCAGTCTCCCGAGTTTGGCCGGCAACCACGTCATTGAGAAGTTTCAACTTGCAGGCCCCGTGCGTTTGCAGCGTCCTGTCATGATAGACAGTGTGGACATCAACGGCAAGGCTTTCGACGAGCAATCGCTGCTGAGCAGCCCCTTGACGACCGATGGCGGCAAGACCTTCTCCGCCGGGGAGAAGCTCCAGTCGAGTGCGCCGTTCTCCGTTGCGTCCCTGTCTTTTGATGCCCAGACAACCGCCTACACCAAAGCCACCCTTAGCGTCGCCGGCCTGAAAACAAGCAAGATCTACGTGGACGGCACGGAGACCGACGGCAAAGACATGACGCTCGAGCCGGGCACGCACCACTTCGTCATCAGCACCTTGCTCAAAGGCAGTGGGGCGGCAAAGCCAAAGGTGACGTTGATCACAGACAATGATGCCGCGCTGACGGTTCTTCAGCCAGGTGCCAAGCGTCTCTACACGGTCAAGGACGTGCTCAACGGCAAACAACTGTGGGGCATAAGCCTCTCCCACGACGGACGTTATTCCATTGAGGGACATTTTGATACGCAAGACGGCGGAAAGACAACAACGACGTGGATCGTGAGAGACCTCGACGGCAACAAGATTGTCCGCACCAGCAACTCCTACCTCCGGTTCTGTCCGGGAAGCAATGACCTGCTCTTAGACCGCACCGGCGACAACGGCAAGCGGCAGATCGTCAGGATCTCGATCGACAATGGCAGTGAAACCGTTCTTGCCGACGGACTGCCGAAAGATGACAGCTGGCAGATGACGCCAGACGGCAAGAGCCTGATACTAAGTCATGTAACCGAAGGTCCCAAAGAAAGCAAGGATATTTACCAGATCGTAGAGCCCGACGACCGGCAGCCGGGATGGCGCAACCGCACTTCTCTTTTGCGCTATGACCTCAGCACGGGAGTGACGCAGCCGCTGACCTTCGGATATAATAATGTGTCCTTGCTCGACATAAGCAGCGACAGTCGTTACATTCTTTTCCTCACCGCGCGCCGCCGCCTCACCGCACGTCCCACTACCCTCTGTTCTATCTGGAGGATGGATCTGCAGACGCTCAAGTCAGAATGTCTTGTCAAGGATGACGGCTTCATCGCCTCGGCTGTATTCTCACCCGACGGCAAGCAGATAGCCATAGAGGGATCGCCCGAATGTCTGGGCGGCATCGGCAAGAATCTGCCGGAGGGGCGGATACCGAGCATGGAGGACAACCAACTTTATCTCTTCGACATCGATACGAAGGATGTTAAGCCGCTCACGAAGAACTTTGACCCTTGCATCAACCGCTACGTATGGTCAAAGGCAGACGGTACGATATGGATCACGGCGCTCGACAAGGACTATTGCCACCTCTACAAGTGTGACCCCAAGACAGATGTCATCACACGCATTCCCAATACAGAAGATGTGGTTTTTTCCGTCTCTCCTGCCGACAATGGTAAGAAAGTGCTGTGGTATGGCGAGAGCGCAAGCAACACCGACCGCCTTTACGCCCTCGACACGACAACCGGAAAGTCAACGCTCATCGAAGACCTGAACACAGAGCGGATGAAAGACATCGAGCTCGGCGACTGCGAGCCCTGGTCCTTTGTCAACAGTCGCGGTGACACGATCTGGTGCCGCTACTATCTCCCGCCCCATTTTGACAAGTCGAAGAAATACCCCGTCATCGTCAACTACTATGGCGGCTGTTCTCCCACCTCCCGCTATTTAGAGTCTCGCTATCCGCATCATGTCTATGCCGCGGCAGGGTATGTGGTGCTCGTCGTCAATCCCAGCGGTGCCGTAGGCTTCGGTCAGGAGTTTGCCTCCCGCCATGTCAACACCGCCGGCAAAGGCGTTGCCGAGGACATCATTGAGGCTACGAAAACCTTCTGCCGCGAGCACAGCTACACCGACACGCTGCATATCGGCTGCATAGGAGCGAGCTACGGAGGGTTCATGACACAGTATCTCCAGACACAAACGAATATCTTTGCTGCCGCCATCTCGCATGCCGGCATCAGTGACCACACCAGCTACTGGGGCGAGGGCTACTGGGGCTACAGCTACAGCGAGGTGTCCATGGCCGGCAGTTATCCTTGGACGCGCAAAGATCTCTATGTCGACCAGAGCCCGCTCTTCAACGCTGAGAAGATCCACACGCCGATCCTCTTCCTCCATGGCAGTGCCGACCACAATGTGCCTATCGGGGAGAGCATCCAGATGTTCACCGCACTGAAACTTCTCGGACGTCCCACAGCTTTCGTCGTCGTGGATGGCGAGGATCACCACATCACCGACTACAACAAACGCATCAAGTGGCATAACACCATCATGGCCTGGTTCCAACGTTACCTCAAGGGCGACGCCTCGTGGTGGAACGCGCTGTATAAAAAGGTAGAGCAGTGAAGACAGGAGGGCAAGCGCCCGCATGTTCTGCATCCCATAATATCCCCATCATCATGAAGAAAGAAATCGTTGTCTCAGAAATCGTTATCTCCATCGCAGCCGTTGTCGCGATCCTGCTTATTGCAGTCCAGGTCAATGCCTTTGTGCTTTTTGCGCTTGTCCTCTTCGTTCCTATCGTTTTCTATCGGAAGCAGAAGCACAAAGATGAGACCGACAGCAGCCATCTGCTCTCTTTGGAAGAAGCAACGGCTCAATACGGCGAGCCCGACGACTGTATTGTCGCCGATGCCACACGCGGCAATGAGACGGCCGGCTGCATCCTGGTATACAGGCGGAAACGGATGATGGTCGTGGCCGGTGAGACCGTGAGCACAGACAACATCATAGACGTGACCACCGTCAACATGGCCACACCTTACACCGTGGGACAATATCAACTGGTATTGACGACTAAGGAACCGGACCGTGAGTATATCCGCATGGAGGTAGGAATGGACGCGGGATGGGCGAAAGACGTGGCCACGGAGGTCATCGATGCGATAAAAGAGCTAAGGAAGGACGAGGCATAACGATGGCGCAGAGAAAGACTTACCGCTGTAAGCAATGTGGCTACGAGTGCTACGACTATGAAGGAACGGGGTTCATGCGACAGCATATCGTGAGCGTGAGCTGTCCCGACTGCCATACCATCCAGCCACTGGTCGTCGGGGGAATCATCGGCAACAACGCTCCGTCTTTCAACGGGCTCGCCGGAAGGCTGTGCCTCAACTGTGGCAGCAGCCGCATCGTCACGTGGGATCATCACACCTGCCCTAAATGCGGGGGCGAGATGGTCTTCACGGGAGAAACGGCTTTCTGGACTTAAACGTGTCATAATGTCTGCATCGCTTGTCATTATGGCAGAAAGGTCGAATAGGCACAAAGGTTGCAATACTGAGGGTGAAGTTCATCAAGAGCTTCAAGATGATAACAAGAAAATAAAATTAAAATATAATTGGAGGTTTTGACTATGTTATTCCCAGTATTGAACGATTGGTTTGACAACGATTTCAGTGATAATTTCTTGAACGGTGTTCGTCGCGTGAACGCTACTGCCCCGGCAGTGAACGTGAAGGAAGACCCTGATAAATACACCATGGAAGTAGCCGTTCCGGGCATCAAGAAAGACTACGTCCGCATTGAGCTCAACAAGGACGGTGACCTTGAGCTTGCCATAGAGAACAAGCTTGAGCACCACGAGGAGGACGGCAAGGAAGCGCACAAAGAGCACTATCTGCGCCGCGAGTTCTCTTACACCAACTACCAGCAGGTCTACAGCTTGCCGGAGGATGTGGATAAAGAGCATATCTCCGCTAAGGTGGAGGATGGCATCCTGAGCATTGAGCTTCCTAAGATCAAGAAGGAAGAGGCCAATGTCAACGGAAGAAAGATCGAGATCAAATAAGGTTTACCTTAGGTTGTCTTCGAACAGCTCAAAGTTGTCTTCAAACAGCCTAAAGACCTGACAACAAGGGGGAAGAGCAATCTGCTCTTCCCCCTTGTTCCTTTTCTAAGCGCCGCTCTTCTTCAGATGCTCCGCGCGCCTCTTAGCGCTCCACGTTTGCCTGTTTGCGCTTACGCCTGCCTCTTTCAGCGCTCCTGCCTGTCTCCGTCTGCAGTTGTTTCTTGTGGTTCTGTGGCCTGCCCTTTAGGGCAGGAGCCGTTGTCCTTCTGCTCCGCGCCTGCCTACAGCCTGTCCGTGCTGATGGCCAGCGCCATCCTGTTAAGGCAGAGGCATTGTTCTCTCGAGATCAGCCTTTTCTCCGTGTGGTGCTCCCAGGGGGCAAGCAGCAAGAGCTTTCCTTCAGCACAGGCATCAAAGGCTTTCCCGTGCGGCTTTTCATATTGTGCAAAGCCGTTCTCTCTCAAGACTATCGTAGGGCAGCCGCTCTCAAAAGCACGCCTCATCACGAGCTTCTCGCCTGGAGAGACAGAGGCGGAGACAAACACCGAGCCATTCTCAAAATCGGGCTTGGCCTTGTGTAAAAGAGCAGCAAGATCAGCATCAGAGACACGACGTGAACACTGCACGTAGATGCGCCGGGGATAATCAAGAAGAAACACATTGCCCAAAGCCTCAAACGTAAAGCCATGACTGTCAACATTGCGTTTGACCGTGAACAGTTCCGGACAACCCTCCTTGATCAGGCGCCGACGAGGATTATCCGCCAAATACTGTTTCCATAATTGCAACTCTCCTTCACGCCAAAGGATCTTGTCATTATACCCGATCTCAAAGAGAAGGCCCAACCCGCTCTTGCGCCCTTCTTTCTTGGCAAGGCTTTGCTCTTCTGAGATATACTGTGGAACAGCGGGAGCAAGCCCCTGCCTGATAAGAGCTTTATAACGCTGTCGACAGTAACCTTCAAACGAAGCAATGACGGTAGGAAGGGCAACCTCCATCCTTTTAGTCACAAAGACAATAAAGTGCAGGTGATCGGGCATCAGCTGCAGCGCGATATTGTTGACCTCCGGAAAACGTCGGGGCAGGTCTTTCCACGCTTCTTCTACGGCCCTGCCCAAAAGAGAAGGTTCCAAGGAAGCGGCACCCACCTGACCGACAGGGAGAAAAGGATCGCCGACAAGACGACCAAACACGTTGCGCCGCCCCTCCACGACAAGGGTTATCATGTACATACAACGAGCATGGTAGTCGTGGCTGTCGCAACGACGCTTCATGCTATGATTCGTGGCATGGTAGTAAAGAGGTTGCTCCATAGGGATGGTTATTTTATGGCACCGTAAACGGTGCCACACAGAACTAAAGCTACTTCAAGATATACGCAAGAGCTACTTCAGGATATACGCAAGAGCTACTTCAAGATCTTACGACCACCGACGATATACACGCCGTGAGGCAGGGCATTGAGGTCGGTGCCGAGATAACGGCCATCAACAGAATAGATCTTTCTGTCCCCGGTCTCGTTGTTCCACACCGGCAGGATGCCGCTTGCGACGTCGCTGACATAGTCGAAGGTGACGACACCCGTAGAGGGATTATAAGTGATATTCGTCAGCGCTTTGTTGGTCGGCAGCTTCGTTGTCTTGGCTGAGTTGTACCAGCAGAAGTTGGGCTGGGGATTGGCGTCGCTGAGCACAGAGACATTCAGCGTATCAGGATTCATGTTACCCATTCCGGGGTAGAGGTCACCACGCATGCTATTGGAATAGTTTGTCTTATTTGCTTTAATGTACGAGGACAAGCACGCACCATCGGCAGGTACGACCGCCATTCCCGGGAAGCCAGGCGTATTATTGAGGTGAGTACCAAGGTCTATAGTATTATTGGGCAAATTGACATGATAGACAAGCAGGCCGTTGCCGTACTGATATTTGTTCCACCCCCGTCGCTGGATACATTCGAGCATGAAATATTCAAGTGAGTTGTTAGGGTTGACAATCTTATAAGCCGTACCACCTTTCTCTGTCGAGGTCGTCATTGTGATGCTGGCATTGCCGGTCAGCCCTTCAATAGTTACCGGCCACCCCATCTGTTTTTTCTCGAAAGCGGTATAGGCCGTAGGAAAGAAGCCATTACCAGAATACTCGCCACCATCCATAAGATCCCAATATTCCATTTCTTGGTTATCAACTCGCGCACTGTTCGAGGTAGGATAGATATCGGGCAAACCAAGCGCATGAGTAAACTCATGACATGCGACACCGATGCCTGCTATGACCGGGATTGTTCCGCTACCATCACTCTTAATCTTACCGGATTCATCCTTCTTAAAAGGGGACAATTCACCAGACATAGTGTACCATCGCACCTCCTTTCCCCCCAATGTGGCCCCACCTGTCCTAAAGGTATTTGCCCATACCGCCGTAGCAGGTCCATTATCATTTTGATCAATACCTGCATAGAGAATATACACGCTTTCAATTGTTGAACCACCATCAGCACTGAACGACGCAAAGTCTTCTGAAGACACACTATCTTTTATCAGGGCCAGCGCATCCTTTACAAGTTGCTGAGGATTCTCGTCATCATTGTTATTCTCATTTTTTCCACCATAGTACGTCTCTGGATGGTCGACCGTCACGGGGCCATACACCTTGAACTTAGGCAGAAACGTACTGTCGCTCATGTCTTTGAAATACAACGCCACGGAGCCATGACTGAATGTGTTTCCGTTGCCATAGTCTGTTTGATTGGCGTCATACTTGTCACCATTGAAGAACTGCTCGAAGGCTTGTTTCGGATTGTTAATGGTAAACTTCACATCCGAGAAGTTGACAAGGACAACCGGGATGGTGATGCTCCCCGTATGCTTCACGTAGTTGGGCGACGTTGCGATAGCCCGCGTTTCTACCGTATTCTTCTCCATCAACAGGGCCGTTCCGCACGGTCTCCGTTTGAATGTTTCCCATTGCGCCATCATGCTTTGGGAAAACAGCAGTGTGGCAAGTATACATAAAAGAGATTTCATCGATGAATATAATATTTGATAATTAATGTTTGGATTCTATTTGCAACGCTCGTCGGTAAGAATGAATGATAGGGTCATCGTCCGTAGCGTCCATTCGGTTGAATAGCTTAGCCATCTTCTTGGCATTGCGCTTGTCACGCCTGCGTTTAGCGTTGAGAATATCGGAAAGATTAAACTCTATACCCGTGATTGGATGTCTTAGTTCCATCTCGGTCTTGTCTGCCTTGGCCCATCGCTTCACAGCTTCCTGAAATTCGTTCTGCCGATTACCATAAACGACGACCTCACCTATATTGTTATAGTCCTTGATAACGGGGATCGTGTCCTTCACAAGCTTGGAAGGAATGCGCAAAGCGATATATCCCGGCTTAGTCAGAAGCAGGGTGTCAAACTTCTCAGGCAAGGCCACACTACCAAAGATGTTAGTTGTGTCTGTTCTTTGTTTGTCTGTCCGGATATGGAACCCTCGCACCGGCATGTTCGTCTCCGGATCATAGACCGTAATGCTTCGCTGTGCAGCCAAGCGCTCAATAGGAAGAAGGGATAAGATGAATATGCAAAGATACAATATGCGCCTCATAATATAATAGTTGTGCTTTTGGATGCAAAAATAATCAAAAAAGGGCATTGAGGAGAAGAATGAGGCTTGTCTTGAGACAATTTAACGTTTCCACAAATATTTTCTTCCTTTTTTCTATAACGATTCAAGGAAAATCAAGTAACTTTGCAAATCAATAGATATCAACATAAAATCGAGCATAGGTATCGAGACAAAACAATATCTTAAAAATGGCTGAATCAAGACAAATCAAGACAGCGCTCATCTCCGTCTTCCATAAGGATGGACTGGAGGATCTCCTTAAGAAGTTGAACGAGGAGGGTGTAAAGTTTCTCAGCACCGGAGGCACACAGAAGTTTATAGAGAGCTTGGGGTATCAATGCCAGAAGGTGGAAGAAGTAACGACTTACCCTTCTATCCTTGGCGGGCGCGTAAAGACGCTTCACCCGAAGATCTTCGGAGGAATCCTTGCGCGTCGCGACAATGAGGGAGACCGCGAGCAGATGAAAGAATACGAGATCCCTGCTATCGACCTCGTGATTGTTGACCTCTATCCCTTCGAGCAGACCGTAGCCAGTGGCGCTTCAGAGCAGGAAATCATTGAGAAGATCGACATTGGCGGCATCTCCCTTATCCGTGCCGGAGCAAAGAATTTCAAGGATGTCGTCATCATCCCAAGCAAAGCCGAATATCCTGTATTGCTTGAGCTTCTCAACAGGAAGGGAGCCGTCACCGACATCGAAGACCGCCGCATGCTTGCAGAGAGTGCCTTTGGCGTATCAAGCCACTATGATACAGCTATCCATGACTGGTTCGCTTCGCTGCGCTAATTGTGCAAAGCGCTATACCACAAAACAACAAAGATTACCAATAGAAAGGAAAAGAAATTAAATGGGAATGTTTTCTATCATTCAGGAGATAGCAATGGATCTGGGAACTGCCAACACCATCATTATCAGTGATGACAAGATTGTTGTTGACGAGCCTTCTGTTGTAGCTCTTGACCGCCGCACAGGCAAGATGATCGCTGTGGGCGAGAAAGCCAAGATGATGTATGAGAAGACGCATGACAATATACGTACGATCCGTCCGTTGCGCGACGGAGTGATCGCCGACTTCACGGCATGCGAACAGATGATGCGTGGACTCATCAAGATGGTACACACAGGCAGCCGCTTCTTCTCTCCGTCTCTGCGCATGGTTATCGGTGTTCCTTCCGGTTCAACAGAGGTAGAGCTCCGTGCCGTACGCGATTCAGCCGAGCATGCCGACGGCCGTGACGTATATCTTATCTTTGAGCCAATGGCAGCTGCTATTGGTATCGGTATTGACGTGGAAGCACCGGAAGGCAACATGATTGTTGATATCGGCGGCGGCTCTACTGAGATTGCCGTCATCTCTTTGGGCGGTATCGTAAGCAACAACTCTATCCGTATCGCCGGTGACGACCTCACGGCCGACATTCAGGAATATATGAGCCGTCAGCACAATGTAAAGGTGTCGGAGCGTATGGCAGAGCGCATCAAGATTCATGTCGGCTCAGCATTGACCGACCTCGGCGACGAGGCTCCCGAGGATTATGTTGTTCATGGTCCTAACCGCATCACTGCCCTTCCTATGGAAGTGCCCGTATGCTATCAGGAAATCGCGCATTGCCTTGACAAGACAGTGGCAAAGATTGAGAACGCTGTTCTCTCTGCCTTGGAGTCTACGCCTCCAGAGCTCTATGCGGATATTGTGAAGAACGGCATCTGGCTTACCGGCGGCGGTGCTCTGCTTCGTGGTTTGGACAAGCGTCTGCAGGACAAGATCAGCATTCCGTTCCATATTGCCGAGGATCCTTTGCACAGTGTGGCTAAAGGCGCAGGCATTGCGCTTAAGAATGTAGACCGCTTCTCGTTCCTAATGCGTTAATATTGTGCAATGCACAATTTAATTGATTTCATACAAAGACACAGTCACTGGTTTCTTTTCGCGCTATTGGAAGTTATCAGCCTGGTGCTGTTGTTTCAATACAACAGCTATCAGGGCAGTGTGTGGTTTACCTCTGCCAACGCTGTAACAGGAAAAGTAGATGCCTGGAATTCGGCTGTAGAGAGTTTCTTTTCGTTGGGTAAGGTCAATCAAGAACTTACTCAACGTAATCTCTATTTGGAGCAACAAGTACGGAAACTCTCCGAGCGCCTTACCGATGTCACAAAAGACACGACGTGGACGGATACAGCAGGCGTGAAGATCCTGAAGAGCTTCAAGCTTATCCCGGCAAAGGTTGTGAGCAACTCTGTTGCGAACGCAAACAACCTGATAACGATAGACAAAGGTTCTTCAGACGGCGTGCGTGTAGACATGGGTGTGGTTTGCGGAAGTGGTGTCGTGGGAATTGTTTACCTTACCTCACGCCACTATTCCATTGTCATACCAGCCATCAACGCCAAATCGAATATCAGTTGCCGTATTCACGGAAGAGATTATTTCGGTTATCTGCACTGGTATGGAGGCGACCCGCAAAAAGCCTTTGTTGAGGAAGTTCCCCGCCATGCACGGTTCCGTTTATACGACAATGTAGAGACCAGTGGCTTCTCTTCTGTCTTCCCACCAGGAATACTTGTGGGCAAGATTTTGCATGTCTACAACTCAGTAGACGGTGTTTCTTACAGGTTGCAAGTGAAGCTGTCAACCGACTTCTCCCGTCTGCGCGATGTATGTGTAGTAGACAACGCTCCGGTCTTGGAACGTCTCAATGCGCTTCGCGCCGCACAGGATTCGTTGAAAATCAAAGCAAACAAATAGAATATACAGCAAGTAAAAGATATAGGAGGAAAAAGGTAAAAGGATGAATATAGATTTCCTAAAACGGCTGCTTCTTTTCTTTGGGCTCTTGCTTTTGCAAGCATTAGTGCTCAATCATGTCCATCTCTTAGGAGTGGCAACACCCTTGCTGTATGTTTATTTTGCCATATCCTTCCGTCGCGGCACTTCAAAATGGTCGATACTTATCTGGTGTTTCCTGTTGGGATTAGGCATTGATGTCTTTTCCAATACACCGGGAGTAGCGGCAGGCTCCATGACCTTGGTGGCTGCTGTTCAGCCTTATATCATGGAACTGTTCATACAGCGAGATGATGAAGACAACGTGCTTCCTTGCATTCGTGTTTTCGGGTTTGGGAAATACACGTTATTCGCTTTTATTCTGACCTTTATCTATTGCCTCACTTTCTACACGCTTGAGACGTTCTCGTTCTTCAACTGGCTTCACTGGTTGCTAAGCATTGCGACGAGTACAGCTCTGACACTCCTTTTGGTATTGGTGTGTGACAACTTGAGACGTTCATAAAAGGTAGGAGGATAATGAAAGATTATAATCTCGATAATAGAAAAAGGGTCATTGGCGGCATTGCTGTCGTCATCGTGGTGATCTATGTCATCCGACTTTTTGCGCTGCAGGTGATGAGCGACGACTACCGCAAGAGCGCCGACTCGAATGCGTTCTTGAAGAAGATAGAGTTTCCCAGCCGCGGCGTAATACGCGACCGTAACGGGAAATTGCTTGTCTACAACCAGCCGTCCTATGACATCATGGTCGTGATGAATGAAGAGAAAGGCCATTTGGACACCCTCGACTTCTGTCGGACATTGGGGATAACAAAGGAGATGTTCATCAAACGTATGAACGACATCAAGGATCCGGCAAAGAATCCTGGTTACTCCCGTTTTACCCAACAGATGTTCATGTCACAAATTGACGACAAGAACTTCAGCGTCTTTCGCGAGAAGATGTTCCGCTACCCGGGATTCTATATTCAAAAACGTACCATCCGACAATATATGTATCCGTATGGCGCACATATTCTCGGTGAGGTGGCCGAAGTGTCACAATCGGATATTGATGAGGACAACTATTACCAGCCGGGCGACTATATCGGCAAGTTGGGTGTTGAACGCAGCTACGAGAAGTATCTGCGTGGCATCAAAGGCGTGCAGATCCTTCTTCGAGACGCTCACGGCCGCGTGCAAGGCCATTATCAGAACGGCAAATACGACCAGCGTCCGGTACCAGGGAAAGAACTGACGTTAGGTCTTGATGTCCGTCTGCAGGCATTGGGCGAGCGCATGATGCAAGGAAAGATCGGAGCCATCGTCGCCATTGAGCCGTCGACGGGGCAGATCCTGTGCATGGTTTCTTCGCCAAGCTATGACCCAAGACTGCTTGAAGGCAAGAACCGCAACAAATATCATAAGTTCCTCACCCATGATCCCCAGAAGCCACTGCTGAACCGTGCCATCATGGGACAATATCCGCCGGGCTCGACCTTCAAGACCTCACAGGGACTGACCTTCCTTTCTGAAGGCATCATCACCCCCGCCACCCAATATCCATGTCACCGGGGCTTCTATTATAAAGGACTGCATGTAGGCTGTCACAGCCATGCCTCACCGCTGAGCCTCGTCCCGGCTATCAGCACGTCGTGTAACGCCTTCTTCTGCTGGGGCTTATTCCATATGATGAGCAACCGTGCCAAATACAAGACCGTACAGGATGCCATGAACACCTGGCGCGACTACATGGTCTCCATGGGTTTTGGCTATCGCTTAGGCATCGACCTTCCCGGTGAGAAACGCGGACTCATCCCGAATGCCACATTCTACGACAAAGCATACCGCGGCTCCTGGAATGGACTGACCATCATCAGTATCAGTATCGGTCAGGGCGAGGTCAACCTCACGCCTTTGCAGATCGCCAACTTAGGCGCAACGATAGCCAACCGCGGCTATTACTATGTACCCCATGTGGTCAGACAAATACAAGGCGCGCAGCTTGACACGATGTTCACACGCCGTCATTATACCAAGGCACAGCACCGGGCATACGACTATATCGTTGCCGGCATGCGCTCCTCGGCAATGGGTGGTACATGTAAGATGCTCAGCTCGCTGCCTTTCGCGGCCTGCGGTAAGACGGGTACAGCGCAGAACCGCGGACATGACCATTCTGTGTTCATGGGGTTTGCGCCGATGGACAAGCCCAAGATCGCCATCGCTGTCTACGTAGAGAACGGTGGATGGGGTGCCGACTTCGGTGTGCCCATGGGCAAAGTATTGATGGAACAGTACATTACAGGCAAGCTCAGTCCTGCGGGCCAGCGGCTTGCTGAAGAAATGCAGAATCGCAGAATTTCCTATGGAGACTCAGAACGATAAGAAACAACAAAGCGTTTGGAGAAGCCTCGACTGGTGGACAGTAGGCATATACATCGCGCTGCTTATCTTTGGATGGATAAGCGTCTGCGGCGCAAGCTATACGTATGGAGAGACCGACATCTTCAGTCTTTCCACACGCTCAGGCATGCAGATTGTATGGATAGGCACCTCGTTCGCGTTAGGCTTTATCCTGTTGATGCTCGACGACCGGTTCTACGACACCTTCGCCTATGTCATTTACGCAGCCTTATTGGTCCTGCTATTCCTAACCATATTCAATCCTCATGAGATCAAAGGCTCCCGGTCGTGGCTCGTCTTAGGTCCGCTCCGTTTGCAGCCGGCGGAGTTTGCGAAGTTTGCCACAGCCTTAGCGGTGTCTAAACTAATGAGCACATATGGGTTTGATATGCACAAGCCGAAGTGCTTCTTTGCCGCTATGGCCGTCGTCTTGCTGCCAATGATCTTTATCGTCGGACAACGGGAGACAGGATCTGCGCTGGTATATCTCGCCTTCTTCCTTATGTTCTACAGGGAAGGCATGCCGGGAAGTATCTTGTTCACCGGCGTAGCCATGGTTGTCTACTTTGTCGTAGGTATCAAATACGAGCAAGTGCTCCTGTGGGATACGCCTACCTCTGTCGGTAAGTTCGTGGTACTGCTGTTGGTGCAGATCTTTGCCTCAGCAATGGTCTATATCTACGCGCACAACCGCCCGCAGGCGCTGCGTCTGGTAGGGATATGCAGCGGGACAACGATCATCGTGCTGTTGTTTTCTGAATTTGTCATTCCCTTCGACATTGTTTGGGTGCAGCTTGCCATCACAGCCTTCCTTGTGGGCTTCTTAGTATATGAGGGGTTGTCAACACGAATCATGCACTACTTATTCATTGCCTTGTTCTCCATAGGAAGCATCATCTTCTTCTACAGTGCCGACTACGTATTGAACAATGTGATGGAGCCTCACCAGCGCGTGCGTATCAACGTTCTCTTAGGCTTGGATGACGACTTGGCCGGTGCCGGCTACAACGTTCACCAGAGTGAGATAGCCATAGGATCGGGTGGTCTGGGAGGCAAAGGCTTCCTTAACGGAACACAGACCAAGCTGAAATTCGTGCCGGAACAAGACACCGACTTCATCTTCTGCACCGTAGGCGAGGAAGAAGGATTCTTAGGATCGGCAAGTGTACTGTTACTGTTCCTTGCTCTCATCCTGCGACTGATCCACCTTGCCGAACGACAACCGTTCAAGTTTGGGCGTGTCTATGGCTATTGCGTGGCGAGCATTTTCCTCTTTCACCTGTTCATCAATGTAGGAATGGTATTAGGTTTAACGCCGGTCATCGGCATCCCCCTGCCCTTCTTCAGCTATGGCGGTTCTTCATTGTGGGGCTTTACCCTGTTGCTGTTTATCTTCCTGAGAATTGATGCGGGAAGAAACTTGGTGAGGAGTTAAGAGTTAGGAGTTAGAAGTTAGGAGTTAGAAGTTAGAAGGGTGATGGGAAACTCCTAACTCCTAACTCCTAACTCCTAATTCCTAACTACCTGAATACCAATATCCGACACACCGGGGATGATCTCACGACGCATATCATGCCTGACGGTGACATGCAAGGAGTCGCCTTGCTTTAGATCCTTCTCGGAAACAAGGAAGTGGTATTGGAAATAACTTATTCCCTCACCTTTTACAGCACCTTTAGAATCATAAATCTGACAGTTGAGCGTATCCCTTGTCGTCTTCCTCCCTGGAATCACCGTTTGCTCAACGATCAGCGTCAGCGACTGGAAAGGATAGGCTCCGCTGACCCGCAAACCTAACGAAGTGGCATATTTGGCTTCTTGCTTCACACACGGCACATCATAGGTCAACACCTCACCTCTGTCCCAACCTAAGACAGAAGTATGGTTGTAGTGGTCATAGACCGTATTGCCGCTGCATGAAGCAAGCAACAAGAAGAGAAAAAGATAAAACAACTTTTTCATACGACACCATCCTAACCAAGCGTTATTTCTCTGCGTTTTGTGATGCAGAAGATGCGGAAGCACCCTGAGATTTGTTATTGTTATTGGCCTTCTTAGCCTTTCTCTTCTTCTTTTTCTTAGCCTTATCAAACCTGCTGACATCAGCATCCGCAAGGAGGTCGACCGGCTTTTTCACCTCTTTCGCACGGTCATCTTCCTGAAGCGACAGCGGCTTCTCCCCCTTCCGGTTCATGGCTATGATCTCCTTGGCTCGTTTAGCCGTGATGGTCTCCATGTTAGCCCCAAGGTTCTTGTCCGTAGAATAGGTACACAGCCCTGCGAGGATGTCAGTCTTGAAAAGATGATATTCAGCGTCCTGCGTGACAAGTACCACATCCTTAGGCGGCAGCTTGCTGCTGGCCTCTAAATAATCATCAACCTCATAATTGAGGCAGCATTTCAGCTTGGCGCACATGCCTGCCAACTTCTGCGGATTAAGCGAGATGTCCTGAATGCGGGCAGCATTGGTTGAGACACTCGAGAAGTTCTTCATCCACGTAGCACAGCACAGCTCGCGGCCGCAAGGTCCAGTGCCACCGATACGTCCGGCTTCCTGGCGCGCCCCTATCTGCTTCATCTCAATGCGCACATGAAAAGTCTCAGCTAACACCTTGATAAGCTTACGGAAGTCGACGCGCTCGTCGGCAATGTAATAGAAGATAGCCTTGTTGCCATCGCCCTGATATTCCACATCACCGATCTTCATCTGCAGGCCGAGGCTCTTGGCTATTTGCCGGCTCTGTATCATCGTGTCATGCTCCCGGCTCTTGGCTTCCTTATACTTTTCCATATCCACCGGCTTGGCAATGCGGTAGATACGCTTGATGTCGTCTGCAGACTTCAGGTTTGCTTTTTTTATTTGGAGCTTCACCAACTTTCCCGTAAGGGTCACAACCCCGATGTCATGTCCAGGATTGGCCTCTACAGCCACGGTGTCGCCTTTCCTAAGGTCAAGGTTATTGACATTGTGATAATAACCTTTCCGGGTATTCTTAAACTGCACTTCCACTAAGTCCGTCGACTCGGCATTCCCCGGAACATCGGCGAGCCAATCGTAAGTATTAAGCTGCTTGTCCTGCCTTCCCACACCCTTGCTGGAGAGGCCACGGCCACAGCCCGTACACATATTATAATCTAACATATATTGTATCTAACTAATCGATAAGTTTATTTTCTAATATAAATAGTAACTTCCAAAGCGAAGTTGAAGAACTGCAATTTTCCATTCGCATTCTGACTGATATCGCGCATCATCAGTTGCAGCCTGTTTTGAAAGAGCAACACATTGCGTTCATTGATGAATGGCGCAAACTTCTGGGCAAAGGCTTCCTCGGCCTGCGTCATGTAGCACAGTTGGGGATTATGGAAGTTGAACATGAAGTTTTCTCTCACCATCTGCATCATGTAAGCGATGAGCCGTTTCTGCTTTTCCCGCCCGAAGTCAGCCACAGTCTGGCTCCAGGCTTTAAGGCTCTTCACATCTTTAGCATAAGCCTTTCGCATCAGGGTGACAAACAAGGCAAAGAACTCCTTGTTCTCATTGTCGGCATCGATCTCTTCCAACGCCTTCATCCAGTCGCCATTGGCAATGCGCGCAATTCGCCGCGCGTCTTCCGGAGCTATGCCTTGCCGCTCAGTCAGGGCCTCCGACACCGATTCGTCATCGATCCGTGTCACGGCAAAGACCTGAACGCGGCTGCGGATCGTCTCCAACAGCAATTCAGGATGCTCACTGACCAACAGGAAGAACGTCTTCAAAGGCGGTTCCTCAAGAAGTTTCAGCAACTTATTGGCACTGGTGAGATTCAAACGCTCCGGCAACCAGATAAGGCTCACCTTGTTGCCGCCCAAACTCGACTTCAGATTGAGCTTTCTCATCAGGCGGTCGCTCTCCGCCTCGAAGATAGATGCTTGCTGGTTCTCAGCATTCATATATCTCATCCATTGCTCCAAGGAGAAATAGGGGCCGCCGCCGAGCATCTGCCGCCACTCTTTGGCGAAATCCTCGCTCGTAATCTTTGAATCGCTGCCCGCACCTTTCGACTTGATGACAGGATAAGAGAAATGAAGATCAGGATGCTGCCATTGGGCAAGCATCGCCTCTGCATTCGTGACAGCTGAATCACGGCTTAACAATGACTTGCCATTCCACCGCTCCCCCAACAGGAAAGAAGCGAAAGCGAGGGCAAGTGCCATCTTACCGCACCCTTCCGGACCCGTAAACATAAGGGCATGAGGTATGCGCTGCTCGTCGACGAGTTGCTGAAGGCGCGCTTCAGCCTCTTCCTGACCTATGACTTTGTCAAACTTCAAGGCAGTGTTATAATATTTGCTTCAGAATGTCCGGCATGCTGTTGAATGCCGACACCGTATAAAAATGGATGTCATTGATGCCTGCCCGGTAGAGCTCCCGGCATTGATTGACAGCCCACTCAATACCGAGCTGTCGGGCTTCCTCGTCCGTCTTGCATTTCACGGCTTCCTGAGCAAGCTCCTGGGGCATGTCGCAGTGGAACGTCTTAGGCACCTGATTGATCTGTGTGAGCTTGGCCAGAGGCTTGATGCCCGGAACGATGGGAATGGTAATGCCCATCGCCCGTGCCTTCTTCACAAAGTCGAAATATTTGCTGTTGTCATAGAAGAGCTGCGTGACGGCATACTCCGCGCCAAGATCCTGCTTCTCCTTCAAATAATTCATGTCCATCTCAAGGTTGGGTGCCTCCTCATGTTTCTCCGGATAGGCGGCAACACCGAAGTGGAACTTCTTTCCGGGATGCTTGATCGGGGTGCCATCGGCAAAAAAGCCGTCATTGAAACGATTCACCTGGCCGATAAGCTCCGTGGTATGCATCCAGCCTCCTTCGGCAGGTTTGAACATGCTGTCGTCTTTGGCCTTGTCGCCTCGGAGCAGCAACACATTATCAATATCGAGAAACTGCATGTCGATGAGCTCATACTCTATATCCTCTACCGTCGCCCCGGAACAGATGACATGCGGAATGACCGTCGTACCATATCGCTTCTGGATGGCGGCAGCGACGGCTATCGTGCCCGGACGGCGCCGGATGCGCAGCTTCTCATACTGCCCGTCAGACGTCTCGCGATAGACATACTCCGAGTGATGCGTCGTGATGTTGATATAGTGAGGTCCGAAATCCCTCACCTTGTCGATATTGTTGAAGAGGGCTGCCGTTCCGTTACCCTTGAGAGGCGGAAGCACCTCAATGGAAAAGCCTTTAGGACTGTCTGTATCTTTAAGTATCTCTGTGATATTCATAGTCGAGAATTATTCAGTGTACAAAGTTAGCAAAAAAACTCAAGAAGCCAACATGTTTTATCCATCATTTGTCTTTTCAAGTTCATCTGTTCATTGCATACGCTGTTTCTCACACCATGAGGCACACGCCGGCTTAGCAAAAGCACACTTCAGAACGCAATGCTCTCAATGCGGAGTCTCACGACACCGGCGGGAGCCTTCACCTCGACGACGTCGCCCGTCTTATGGTTCATCAGCGCCTGACCGATGGGCGATTTCATGGAGATCTTACCTTCACGGATATTGGCCTCGTGCGGACTGGTCAGCGTATAGGCCGCGCTGCGGTTCGTCTTCAAGTTGGTGACGGCTACCTTGCAAAGCAACTGAACGGTATCACCGCTGCGCTGCGCCGTGTCGAGCACACGAGCGTTGGCCAGGATGCGCTGCTTGTAACGTATCTTGCTCAATAACCGCCCATGGGCACGGCGGGCGGCATGATACTCAAAATTCTCGCTCAGATCACCCTTGTCACGAGCCTCCGAAAGTTCATCCTGAGCTTTGGGAAGTTCAACAGATATGAGATTACGAAGTTCTGCTACGAGTTTGTCGTAACATTCCTTAGACATATATTCCATTACGAAATTCAGATAAAATTAATAGGCATTATCATCATGAACAAAGATCTGCTTAGCCGTCTTAAAAATAATGCGCAAGTCAAGACCCATGCTCCAATGCTCGATATACCATATATCAGCGTTGATACGCCCCTCCATCTGCCAAAGCTCTTTGGTTTCGCCCCGGAAGCCACCCACTTGGGCAAACCCCGTGATTCCCGGCTTACAGAACAGACGTACGGCATACTCACTAATGAGACGACCATAAAGTTCTGTATGGCGAAGCATATGAGGGCGGGGACCGACAATGCTCATGTCTCCTTTCAACACATTGAAGAACTGAGGCAGCTCATCAATATTGGCACGTCGCATGAAATCACCAAACTTGAATTTTCTTGGGTCGTGCTCGGTAGCCTGAACAGTGTCCGCATCCTTGTTGACATGCATTGAGCGGAACTTAATGACCTTAAACGTCTTCCCGTTTATGCCTGTCCGCTGCTGACAGAAGAAAATTGGACCAGGGCTCTGTATCTTAATGATTATACCGACAATCAGGATTATTGGCAACAGGCAAATGCATACGATAAGCGACACCACAATATCGAACATACGCTTTATGAAACGATTGCCTATCTTCAAAAGGGGCTGTATACGGTTGGTATATGCGATGGTGTCGCCTACACGAACAGGGGTAAGCGGCAATCCGCTCTCAGAGAAAGAACGCGGAACATAGAAAAACCTTGAAAGTGAACGATCACAGAATACCTCTAAAAGATTAATCTGCTTACCCTCATCATGAGAAAGACTGCAATAAACGTCATCAATACGACCGAACGCTTGACGTGGATCTGAAAATGCCAGACTGGAGCGCAGAGCTGCATTCAAATCGTCAATCGTCCCAAGATATTTCAAGCCGTCAACGGGATGTTTCATGGGAGCATCAGCATAATAGCCAAGCACATGGTAACCTGTAACGCTCCGCGACAGCCTCATATACAAGCTCCGAAGAGAGTCATCATTCCCGACAAAAAGAACAGTATGTGAATTGCCACCCTTTCTGCGCCATGCCTGAAGAAACCAACGGCACACGACTCGCAGCCCATAGAACAAGACCCATTCGCACACGAAGAATACGACCATGAACTCGAACATTCCACCACTTTCCGTCAAAAATTTCAGCAGAAGGAAAGAGATAAAAACCTGAACGGCAACAAGCTTCGTCACATTATAGAAAAACTCTATCCAACGAAGCATGCGGCGATAGATAATCGTATGGTAGAAATATTCAGCTATCGCCAGACTCATATTCATCACCACAAAGGTGACTTTGGTGGAATAAAGCAAATAAGAAGGTACGTAATCTGAAAAATAATAAATGAGTGAGAACAACAGTCCATTCAACAATAAAAAATCGAGACAGACCAATATCACAAGCCTATATTGCTCCGTACTGGTCTTCCATTGCAAACTACCTCTACCTTCTTGCTCCATAAATCTCGGTTTATATGTGTAAAACTATTATTCTGCAAAGTTATCAAAAAAGAAATCGCCTGCAAAATAAATCTCGTCCTATTTTTATTTCATTTTATTTCATTTTTCAGATTCTTTTTCCATCAAGGTTACTATCAGCGAATTCCTTTCGGCTGGCATCCGTACGAATGTGTGGAAGGATCTGCCCGAAAACAAGTCGAAAAGAATTCGCTGTTACAAACAGACACAGTCCCTTTTTTATGATAATATTTTACAAAAAATAAAAAGTCTTAACAATGAGGATACGTTAAAATAGAAAAGAAAAACGGAGGTGGTAGCAGAAAAACGATGAAAAAAATGCTGGGAAATCTGCTTTGAAGCCGAACGTTGGATACATTCAACAGTTAGGTCGGGTACATTCAACGGTTAGGTCGGGTACATTCAACCGTTAGGTCGGGTACATTCAACCGTTAGGTCGGGTACATTCAACCGTTAGGTCGGGTACATTCAACCGTTAGGTCGCATATTTTGAGCGTCAAAGAAAGGCCCTAAAAATAGGAACATTTGTAATATCCTGATTTATAGAGTATTGTCAACTCGGCTCATAAATCCGTTATTTTGGAGCAAGGATCGTCTCGCGCCAAAAGAATCGATTCTCAGCGAGGGTTCAAAAAAATAAATATTGACATCAAACGGCTGACACCTCATTTGTCACCGGCGATCATTTCTCCACCTGAAAACCGGAAGCGCCTGCCGCTTCTGATTACAACCCACAATACACATCCTTGTTTCTCTGAATGAACGTCTCCATTGTTGAGTTCTGTCAGGGCTCCTTCCCCGTTGGCCGATATACAATAAAAAAATCCGCTTACATCGCAACGGACGTAAGCGGATATAATATTTAGAGAGGTCCTATTTCGTATTAGTCAAGCCACTTCACATAGCAGAAGTCCTGACGGTGAGGCAGGTTGGCATTCTTCGGGAACATGCGCACGCATGTCTTGAAGGTTCCGGCATGCTCAGGCTCGACCTCAAGCTCGAACTTGTAGTTGTTGCCTTCGTGACCGACCATTTTGAACTCGTCGACGTTGTAGATACGACGGTCGCTCGTGTCAGTGTCAGGCTTCAAGATCACGAGTTCCAGCCCGACAGCGTCGTTGAGACCTTGTTCATCAATGGTATAACTAAGCTTATACTTCTTTCCAGTCTGGCCGACCTCGTAGAGCGGTGTCTCATCCTTGCTCACGACACGGATGCTGTCCCAGCGCTCTGCCACGTTCTCCTTCCACTGTGCAATTTCCTTAGCAAGGCGGTTGTTGTTGGCCTGGAGCTTGGCGCTGCGGGCTGCCTCCTTGTTGTAGAACTTGCTGTAGTAGTCGTCGAGCTGACGCTTCATGGTATAGTGAGGAGCGATGGTAGCGATAGAGTTCTTGATGACCTTGATCCAGTTCTCACTGTAGCCCTTCTTATTCTTGGCATAGTAGAGAGGCACAATCTCATTCTCAAGGAGAGAATAGATGGTAGCGGCATCGAGCGCGTCCTGATAACCTTGGTTCTGATAGGTACGCTCCTGAGGAAGCGCCCATCCTGCACCCTTGCGGTAGCCTTCGACCCACCAGCCGTCAAGGACAGAGAGGTTGACCACACCGTTCATCTCAGCCTTCTCACCGGACGTGCCGGAAGCCTCCAACGGGCGCGTCGGCGTGTTCATCCAGATGTCGACACCGGAAACAAGACGGCGCGCGAGCTGCATGTCGTAGTCCTCAAGGAAGATAATCTTACCGAGGAACTCGGGACGCTGGCTGATCTCGAAGATCTTCTTGATCAAGCCCTGACCCGCTCCGTCAGCCGGATGGGCCTTGCCGGAGAAGAAGAACAGAACGGGATGCTCGGGATCGTTGACGATCTTGCTCAGACGATCAAGATCAGTGAAGAGCAGATGGGCGCGCTTATAAGTGGCGAAGCGACGGCAGAAGCCGATCATCAGCGCGTTAGGATTAATACGCTCCAGCAGAGACACCACACGGGCCGGATCGCCCTGATTGCGGAGCCACTGCTTCGTGAACTTGTCACGGATATACTTGATGAGCTTCTCCTTCAGCGCCATACGCGTCTTCCAGATTTCATCGTCAGGAACATTGTAGATAGCATGCCAGATCTGCTCGTTGCTCTGATCCTTCATGAACGTGGGATCGAAGTACTTGTCGTAGACGTGGCGCCACTCTGTTGCGCACCATGTGGGGAAATGCACGCCATTGGTCACATAACCCACATGATTTTCCTCCGGGAAATAGCCTTTCCAGATCGGAGCGAACATCTTCTGGCTCACCCAGCCATGGAGTTTGGACACGCCGTTGACTTCCTGACAGGTATTGCAAGCGAAGATACTCATGCAGAAACGCTCGTTGTGGTCATCGGGATTCTCACGGCCCATGCCGATGAACTCATCCCAGCTGATGCCCAGACGACCGGGGTAGCCGCCCATGTACTTACCGAACAGACCCTCGTCGAAATAGTCGTGACCGGCAGGAACAGGCGTGTGTACCGTATAGAGAGAAGAAGCACGCACGAGCTCGAGAGCCTGGTTGAAGGTCAGGCCACTGTCAACATAGTCGACGAGGCGCTGAAGGTTACACAAGGCTGCATGGCCCTCGTTGCAATGATAGAGCTGCTTCTTGATGCCAAGCTTCTTGAGCATCAGCACACCACCCATACCGAGCAGAATCTCCTGCTTCAGACGGTTCTCCCAGTCGCCGCCATAAAGGCTGTGGGTGATGGGCTTGTCAAACTGAGAGTTCATGTCGTTGTCGGTATCAAGGAGATAGAGCTTGATACGTCCTACATTGACTTGCCAGACGAGCGCATGAACCTGATAGTTCATGTAAGGCACATCCACGACAACCTGGTTGCCGTTCTCGTCCATCACGCGCTCAATAGGCAGCGAGTTGAAGTCCTGAGCATCATACTTGGCGATCTGCTGACCGTCCATGCTCAGGCTCTGTGTGAAGTAGCCGTAACGATAGAGGAAGCCGATACCGCACATGTCAACATTGCTGTCGGAGGCCTCTTTCATGTAGTCGCCGGCGAGCATGCCAAGACCGCCGGAGTAGATCTTCAGCACCTGATTCAAGCCATACTCCATGGAGAAGTAGGCCACAGAAGGACGGCTGCTGTCGGGCTTGACATCCATGTAAGCGCGGAACTTGGCATAGACCTCCTTCACTTTCTTCATTAAAGCCTTGTCTTTGACAATAGCCTCTTTACGGTCGTAACCCAAACGGTTCAAAAGGAGAACAGGGTTGTGGCCTACTTCCTCGTAGAGATTTTCGTCAAGACTCTTGAAAAGATTACGAGCCTCGTAGTTCCAAGCCCACCACATGTTATGTGCGAGCTCATTAAGACACTCGAGTTGCTCCGGAAGGCTCGACTTGATGTTGAGCTCTTTCCACTGGGGGGCATTGGTGTAATCAGCTTTGATTTTCATATTTGTAGAATTAAAGATATACAAAGGGTTGCGGCAAGTCTATGCTTTGGAGACGCGCTCTGCTGCCTTGCGCAAAGCAAAGTCGTAGGCCTGCTCATAATATTTGATGAAATGACGCCACAGCGCCTTGCGCGACAGCTTCTCGGCATTGGAACGGGCCGCCTTGACATTTGCGGCACTGAACTCCGAATATTCGTAAACCGTCTCCTCGATAGCATTGGCGACATCGGCGTAGTTGCTGTCAGTACGATGAACGACCTTCACACCGTCGGCAAGCTCGCCATACCGGCCGAGCTCCGCATTTACCCAAAGGCCAAATCCGGCGAGGTCGGTCGTCACACAAGGAACCTTGAAAGCGACCGACTCAAGCGGTGTGTACCCCCAAGGCTCATAATAAGACGGGAATACACAGAGATCATTGCCAAGCAACACGTCATAATAGCTGAGGTTCACGATGCCGTCATTGCCCGTAAGGTAACAGGGGATAAAGATGATCTTGACATGCTCGTTCTTGGCGTTCGTCATACCCAACGCACGAAACTTGTTCAACGTGTTGTCCTGATCCATATTGTTGAGCCAATGCGTGATGACCGGACTGTCGAGCGGCGTGCCGTCATTGAACACTTGCTCCAGCCGGCTCTGCAGATCCTTACGCGGCTCACGCACCCAGGCAGGCACGTCAATGAAGGCTACGACATTGCGCTTCAGCCGCCCGTCATGGCGAAGGATATTCATGGCATCAATAAAGACATCAATGCCTTTGTTGCGGAACTCATACCGACCGCTGGTAGAGACAATCAGTGTATGGTCGTCGAGGTTGGAACCTGTCAGCCCGTTGGCAATAGCCAAAAGTTTCTCACGGGCAGCCTTGCGCTTGCGTGTGAAAACAGCGCCCTTGGGGACAAAGTCATTCTCAAAGCCATTGGGAAGAACGACATCCACAGGCTTGTCAAGCAGTTGCTTGCACTCGCGGGCGGAGATCTCGCTCACCGTCGTGAAGCAGTCAACATACTTAGCCGTCTGGTGCTCAATGGAATGCTTGCTTTGCATATTGAGCTCCGCGGCCATCTGGTTGCCATTATAACCTTCGAAATAGTCATACAAAGGCTTATTGTTGCCAGCTATGCTACGGCCGATGCTCGTGGCATGGGTCGTGAAGATCGTAGCAATCTCAGGAACATACTTGTGGATGTAAAGCAAGCCCAAACCTGTCATCCACTCATTGCCATGATAGACTACCTTCTTGTCTGGAGAAATATTGTAGTAATAAAAACTCTGGACCACACGTGCGGCAGCATAAGAGAACATCGATGCCTCGTCGTAATCGCCGTAAGCATGAAGGCTGTCCACCTGAAAGTCTTCCCACAACTGGCCATAGATCTTGTCCTTCTGCTGATAGAACCGGTCAAAATTAACGAGAATGGCTACAGGTTCTCCAGGAATGGTCCAACGGCCTGTCCTGACAGACAAGCCTTCGGAGGAAGCCTTATCGCGCCAATCCTTAAACAGCTCCTTGTCTTCCTTAAAATAGGGACAAGGCTCCGTTTTCCAGCAGTCGGGACCAATGAAGATCAGGTGATCACCAAGCATATTGCACAACGTCCTGGCACGTGTGGACAATACTGCATAAATGCCTCCAACTTTATTACAAACTTCCCAGCTGGATTCAAATATGTAATCCGGAAACAATCCTTTATTTGCCATAATCAAATTATAATCTGGCCAAAGGTAGCACAAAAAAGATAAACTCCAAAAACAAAAACATCTTTTTTAAGAAAAAAGAAGCATTTCTTGATGCAAACGTTTAACTTTGCATCAATAAAACACTTATAGTATGAAAAAAGCATTGATTTTATCATTTGCGTTGATTATTTCCTTATGCGCGGCAGCACAAAGCACTGCACAGGAAAAAGACTCAACAACATTCAAAGGGTATCTCTACAATGAGAAATACAATGTCTACATTGTGCTCGACTTCTATCACAACAATGTAGTGGTTCCCAACCAAGAAATCTATGGCGAGATGGCTGGGTATTTCGGGGACAGACAGGACGGAAGGAAATGGCTCTTCACCGAGGCTAAAATTATAGACAAAGGGAAAGCCGAAATACAGATTATAAACGATTATGGCAGTGAAGATCTTACTGCAACCCTCACTGCCATCGATGGTAAGAATTATAAGTTACGCCAAGAGAGCGGAAGCACGCTCAAGATTGCTCGTAACAGAAAATGGGTAAAGATGCCCAAGGAATTGGATTTCGTAAAACGTTGACTGTCTGACAGTAACAGAGAATAGACAATAACGGCTTACTAATTATTCTGGAGGATAGACATTACTTTGTCAAAATAACGCTGAGTTCGTTGAATACTGTAATGCATTCCTCCATTCCAAGAACGGATCGCCTGCTCTACGTTGCGCAATGGATTGAACCAAGACTGAAAAAGAAGGAACATCTCTATCGATTTCTGCTTGTTCCAGCGGTCGGAAAGTTTATAACGCTTCTTCGATTTTCTTCTGCGAAGAATATTATTGCACTCAGCTACCAACACAGGGGTAATCTGCAATACACCCACGGAAGCACCATGCTGAGCTTTACTGTTTCCTTTACTCTCAACCTGAATAAGCGCTTCAATAACCGGTCTCCACGCTTCATCAGAATCAGAGAGCGTGACATCTTCCGTCGCGGAAGTGGCATGGGATGGTAAAACAATCAAACTGAAAACAAGTACGAATAATAACCTGATAATTTTCTTCATTTCTTATAAATTACAAGAACTTATCGCCAATGCAATACTTCTATCCAACAAACGATAGAATAAAAAGATCAACATGTTCTTAGTTGTTGTATTTGCAAAGGTAATAAAAATAATTGAGAATCAAGACATTCCGCTAAACAGATTGACGAATATTATGAAAAAAGGAGAAAATGTTAAAGGAAAATCGCCAATAATTCACCTATGCTAAACCCGTATAAACGAAAAAGAGCCTTGAGAATATTGCTATCCTCAAGGCTCTCGTTTCAAAGGAGGCGGCTGCCTACTCTCCCGCATTGCATTGCAGTACCATCGGCGCAAGCGGGCTTAACTTCTCTG
>Ga0256404_1001859_pt1 | contig 48896 bp, 42 predicted proteins | sample RumenRJG_01DNA_FD_185990 | JGI IMG/M metagenome (GOLD analysis project Ga0256404, IMG submission 185990) | Bovine rumen microbial communities from Lethbridge, Alberta, Canada - RJG_01 | ecosystem: Host-associated > Mammals > Digestive system > Stomach > Rumen | place: Canada: Alberta | collected... | reverse complement strand
ACTGTCGCAATGCCACAAGAACAGTATTGGCACTAACGCTGTATTTGTCTGCTATACCGCAAATTACACGCCAAGGCGTTATCTCGTTATCTGTAATCTGAGAGGCATACGAGACGTAATCTTTGCAGATTAGATATAGCCGTTCACGTCTTCGCTTTTGAAATTTAGTCTCCAGATTTAGAAATTTTTTCTCCATCTGTTTGGTAATTGCTATAATTTTATTATATTTGCAGCGGAATTTCATCATTTATTTCAGAATAAAAAATAGAACTTTCTGCAAAGATAGAACTTTTTTCTATTTCTGAAAACAAAATTTTGAAAATTTCTATATTTTGATGTAGAATTTAATAGTTTTTAACTAGAAAAAAATGAGAATTATTGATAGGTTTGACCTGTACATGAAGGAAAAAGGGCTGAACGACAATAAGGTAACTTTGGCCTTGAATCTTTCTATCGGTGTTATTGGGAAATCCCGAATGGAGAAAAGAGACCTTTCCCGAAAAGCCGTAGCAAAAATCCTAGAGTATTACAATGACCTGGATCCTATTTGGCTTACTACAGGAGAAGGTCAAATGCTTTGTGAACCCAGACAAACCAAGGTAGTAATGGAAGAAAATAATAAGAACAACAATATCAACCAATCCGGCGTGGGCAATATCATACATGCTGGAGAAGGTACTCAGACCGTAAACAATGGCGGTTCTACAATTGACAAATTAGTAGATCAGATTTGCACAAACTCTGTGACCATTGACAAGCTGGTTGACCAGATTGCCAAGTCTCAGGAGCAAATAGACCGAGTGCTGACTATGCTCGAAAAAGAACAAGCGACGAAAGAGTTCTTCGCCAAAGAGCTGAAAGGCAAATTAGAAGATAGAATAAGAGAGTTAAAGCAATAATTGTCGAAATTCGGCGCAAAATCGGCGCAAATTTTAAAGCGATATCTCCGACTTTCCGCATAAACAAAGGGATTTCCAAGGGTGCGGGAATAAGATTGTGGTTCTGAATGTCGTGGGTTCGAGTCCCACCGGGCACCCCTCAAAACGAATCCCTGTAAGTTAAGCACTTGCAGGGATTTTTATTTCCAAACATCTTCTATTTTGATGGAACATTGATGGAACAATTTTAAGTTGTTCCATCAATGTTGGACTCGAAACGCCATCAGGATTTGTAAACTGTCTAACCAAAAATGGAGTAACTGCCACATGTATTCATAGACTTGCAGTTAAAGCCATTTCCTATTTTTCAATCTTGACAACCCATTTACCTTCTTTTCGTCCACCTTCACGAGTGAGAACACCCAATTTCTTTAATTTGGCCAAATCCCTTTCGATAGTTCTCTCATTGGTGCCATCCTTTTCCGACATCTTTTCCGAAATCTTTTCCGAAATCTTTTCCGAAATTGTCTTTGCAGATAAGAAAGGATTAGCAATTATCATTTCAACTATCACTTTCTGTTTTTCAGACACTTCTTTCAGGACATCTTTCTGGACATCATTATTCCCTTTTACATATTCCAGTACTTCGTGTTGAAATATATGCCAGAGTTCAAATACCTCACGTAAATCCTCCCAATATTAAATAGTCATTCACTCTTTAAACTCTTCTATTGAGAACCATTTATTGACGAGCTCTCTTTTGTATTGTTTGAGCGATGAGGGGTTGGATTGTATCTGAGAGATTGAAATAAGAGGAATCAGGTAGAGTTCTTCCGGCATGGAAGGAGCACCACCAACGCCTAATACAATGAAAACAGCCATAGCCTTTTCTGTTGCATATTCTTGATAATGAGTAATTTGTTCTGGAGTGAACAACGGCTTAGAAAAGTACCTTGGGATGCTTGCTCGCCACTTGCATTCAACCGCAAACTTCCTTTTACGTTTACCCTCCTTATATACAAGCACAAAATCTGGATATGTGTTGCTAACAGGACTGATATTGCCTAATGATTTGTCACCTCGCCACTCTATTAATGAATAAGCCTTTGTCTCATTTAAGTCGAAAAGTTCTAAGACAAAATCTTCAAACTCTCGTCCTTTAAGGACCTCCTCTGGTAATGTAATAGCCTTAATTCTGTTACGGACAGAGATATAGCTTCTTCGTAATTGCTTTTTGATTGCATGAAGTCCCATATCTTCATAGAACATTCGCAATAGTATCTTATCTTGCCATACTGTCCATCGTTGATGAGTGGGTGGGGCTAATGGTTCTGCTGCCATCATCATCTCTTCTTGCTCCAGATAGCGTACATTTTGTACACCTGCCAAGAGCGGGAATATGCTACCATTTTTATCAATATAACCACAAACAATATTCTCAGCCATCTGCATCATATACTGATTTCTAAGCCTTGGCGTCTGGCCAGCCCCATAAGGTTCATCACGTTGGAGAACAAGAATCAGCATACGTTGTTCTTCTAATGCCTTTTCTATCTGAACGTTGTACTTATCAGTAAAACGATTCATCACCACCAGAATCGTTGGCACCTGATTCACAAGCAGAGCCCTCATAACTTCATCTTCCAATTCTGAGGAATTGAAGCATATGACACAATCATTCGATGAAAGCGAATCCACCCAGCCAAAGACTTTGTCATACAGTGAATATGGCGCACGTTTTGAACAAAGGAAGAGCGATTTCTCTCTATTCAAAAGGTCCTCGTTACCTATTTTGTTAATAATCCTCATACCTCTTTCCTACGACCTTAAGATTATTTTGTATGCAAAGTTACACATCTAATTCCAACTGCTTCATATACTCAGCATCTAATGTTTGACCATCTTTATCTTTTATAAGAGCGGAAAAGAACCGCTCCATGATTAACAATTATTTCAATCAAACGAACTGTCATCTAATCGGTTATACTGTTAAAGGATGGAATACTATGTTATTCATAGTTCTATCAATATCTTTATAAATAGATTCAATATCATCATAACGATCTCTTAATATCATAATTCTATATATAAGATTGAAAACTATATAATTCAGAAAATAAACATCTTGCCAACTGACATCAATCTGATTATCATGATGTAAGTGCTGGCTTCGTATGTTATACATTTTACCGATAAACGAGGCAACATCTTCGCGTTTCTCAGGATTGTCCTCAATAAGTACAGGAACATACTTCTTAAGAGATTGGACTATTGATCCTTTCTGATTGAGGACTAACATATCCATAACTGAGCATAAACTTTCAATTCTATCATGCTTCTCATGTTCAGATGTAGCAGAACTGTGCTTTCTTATAGCCCTTTTTAAGAACAGAGCAATACTCGATGGATTATCCGAATAACATTCACTATATAAATTAGAAAACTCTTTTAGATTATTCTTCAATGCATAGTTTATGTAAGCTTTGTCGACTTTTGAAGGATGTGAATTCAGAGAAGTAGAAACATGAATTTCATCTTTTTCGTTAGAGCTTAAATCCCAATAAAAGAATAACGAGACATCTTTAATAATATTTTCATCCCTGATATCAAAAAGACTTTTGGTGTTGTGTGGGTTTCGAGAGAACTCAGAACAAAGCTTGAAAATATCAACAGCAAAGGAACACTTGTCAAAAGCGGCTTCTCTTGCATAGTTGTTCTCACCTACAACAGTCGTGCATACAAATAATAAATTTCTATCAAGTGACAATAAATTCTGAGAAATATTAAGAACTTGTTCGGGAATTAATAATGTCTCAAAAGTTACATCTTCTGTTACATGAAGACATAAGTTTCCCTCACAAAAAAAAGCATGATGGATAGGAAAAGCAAATCTGTAAGATTTTATGCTTTTGTTCATTGTATCCTGTAAATAGGAAGACAGTTTCTCGCCGGTTGTTCGGATTTCAAAAATCCATTTTACAATAGTATCCTTTATGAAAATCTGTGAAACAATTTGGCCATATTCTGCTTTTAGATATTCTGCAAGAGTTGTAATGTTGGACATAGTATAATCATCGATAAAGCAGATTTCATCAGCATGATTTTTTCGCGACACGGATATTTTCTCTTCTTCTATGCCAACTTCTGCTATTTCCAATACATCATCAGACCATTTCTGGTTGGTCAAAACAGCAACAAAGGTATTTGCGTTTGCGTCTATTCTTTTGATTGTCTCGTCGCGAAAAGAAATCATGTTCATAATCATCTATTGCTTGAATTAACTTACTTGTTATAATCAACTGTCTCACTATATACAAACCAGTCAAGAAAAAGCATCACTATTGCATTATAGTTGTTCTTCGCCAATATATTTACGCCTTGATTGTCAAATACATCGGTCAAACGTTTTTTACCATCGGGCTCATAAAACTTCAACTGTTTAGTGACACTAACTACTTCGCGTCCTTCCTTTCTGACTTCGTTTTTAGATACTTCCTGAAGTTACGGTTCTTCTCGTCCCACACGCCACGTAACTTATAACGGATTGACACCTTGCTCATAATACTATAACGTGTTTATTCTATATATATTATGCTGTTGTGTGACACGGCACCTATCCCTGCGTCACTTTCTAAGACATTATGAATAACTGACAAGCTCTCAGGAGCATTGGAATTGAACAAATGAGTTAAGCTCCCTGCAAGCAGGTTTCCCCACTTTTCGTATTTTTGAATGTCGTTTAGACATTGCTTTATTCTGTTATCTATGGTCTGTTCCATATCTTTACTACAATTGATATACACTAATTGAGAGTTAACCAATCATTTGAGATTGCTCCATTTGGCTATTCATCGTCCACAGAAGAACAAACTTTATCATAGATATTTCCCAAATATAAGTAATTCGTTAGATTCATATTCTCTTCCTGTCTATCATAGCAAGAGAAACGCTGGTCTGTAGCGACTTTTATTTTTTCACAAGCAATAACTGGATCAACGCCTCGTATTTCCATGTTGTATAAGAACACACCAAAACAAATATGCATATCTGCAGAGGTTAGACTTTGACGAGGCCCTAACACGTAACATATTTGTGAACAGCTAAGAAATAATGTATATGCGACCTGCATCAATCCACCCCTACAACATGAAAGCATAAGAATGCTGTCTTCGTTCATACAGTGCTTACTACACAGAAGTTCAGCAAAGTCCTCCCAAGCCATATCGACTTGTCCATCCTCGCTTGCAAAACTCTCTGCACAGCCGTGTGCACTCAAGTAAATATAATCAAATTGCCCATTGGAAGATAGAACATCTTTTAGTTCATTGTTGTCTTTTATCTTTTTACATACATGTTCTATCCCATACAATTGGGCTTGTTCACATATTCCGTTGCATTCATGGGGCTCGTCAGAATTACCACATGCTTTCAATATTAAAATTCGTTTACACATAGAATAACCAATTATAAATTTCTACCATGACATTTCTTGAATTTCTTGCCACTTCCACATGGACAAGGTTCATTACGACCAACTCCTTTGAACATCTCTTTGCGAAAAGAGTCCTGATTCTTTTTATTATCCTCGTCCACACTTCTGTCTATCATTTTTTTTAATTCGTTATCAAGAAAGAAGTTAGGATGCCACCCCTTAAAAACCTTATCAAGGACATAGCTATCAAACGCGGATGCAGTTATCCCAGGAAGGAATCCGCCTATACCTATCAAATTACATGCAAGCATCCGTATAGGTTGCAAACATTTTGAACCTAATACATTGTTAACAGAGTTCATTATTTCTTGACGCATTACTCCTTCTTCGTAATTCGTCATCTTAGCCCAGTATCTAAATAGCTTCCCATTAAAATTATTCCTAATTTGTAAAAGGTCATCTAAATTGACTATCTTATCAACAAATAACTCTCCTAAATCCGGAAATCCTTTTTGTTGCTCCAAATGGACAAGAGCATCTGTTCCCGAGTGAAGTGGTTTAGAAAATGCGGATGCAGTTTTTTTCATCATTAAATTACAAATTTCAGCATCCATTTTTACATTTTCTATTCCTAATACAGAAGCTAGTACTGCAGACTTATTCAACTCTTGAAGCCGAACTCTGCTGACCTGATTATATTCCCACTTACCATCAGATCTACGACGATAGAAATTAGGGTCAGAAAGAAAAGATGTACTCAGACTATCACGTTTTGTTTCAAGATTTACCTTCTCTTGTATTTCTTTCACATCGCCTAATTCGACAGAATTTTCATCAATAAGATATAAAATCGTGTTTGCTTCTATTCCTTGAAAGCCATGATGATGAAATGTGTTTTCAATATGACTCCATTTATGGATTTCATGTTGTGGTTTTTCGTTTTCATGTCCGACTATAACATAACCTTGTGCATATGAGAAAAAACCATGTTCCCATTCCCCTTTACCCTCTCTCATCATAACAGGATTCAACTCTTGATCTGGGATAACACATAGAATATGCAATCTTAACAATTCTTTTACGTATTCACTTCCCCAAACTTGAAGTATATCCCAAATATGATTACCTTCAATATATATTTTGTCGAAAGTCAGTAACGCAGTAATCAAGTCTCTCGCAATGTTTAGAGTAACTTGATGATTATCCACTTTAATATCGTAACCACATACGATATCCATTGTCTTACTCTCATCCCCCACCATAACAAAAGATGGACGTTGATAAATACGTGGAAAATTAGTTATAAGGATTTTTGTGGTTTGCATTTCTTCTGTCTTTTTACCACCAGAGTTCGTATTTGTATTGTTGGGCTATTGAACGATATCAACTTTCCAACCCATTTTGAGGGCTGTATTGATCTTGTCCAGAATCTTCTTTTTATCCTTAGTGCTGCTATGGGTGAGAACATAAAGGCCAGGAGCTGCTTCGCGCTGAGCATGACCATATTTTTTATCTTTGGTTGTTGAGACTACGTTGATGCGGCAGAATTTGACATCCAGCTCTCGAACTTTTAACAAACCAGCCTCAATAATTGCAGATGTGAAGGTGGTAGCAGCATCGTGTTCCTGAAGAATAGAACCGTCTTTTCTACGGATACATAAACCTGTTTTTGGAGCAATCTGCGTTCTCTTGGTTTTCCTTGGGCCAAACTCCTTGTGTTCCACCTCTGGATCTGCCTCCAGTCGCTTGGCATCAATCAGTTCTGTGATGTTTGTCTTACGTGACAACGATACGCTAATAGGCAGTCCTGGGTGATAGTCAACCACCAGAACCAGCTCACGCTGTACCTGCTTCAATGCTGGCTCAATGGTCTCTGTTACCACAGGAAGAATCTCTTTCTTAATAATATTTTCTTCCAGTTCGCTCACTTGTCTCTCCAAATCTTCATTCAGTGAGAGCCCTTCTTTCCGCAACGTTTCCATTGCCTTGTATAAATCGCCGAGTCGTGACATAATTATGCTTTATTTTTATCGTTAGGTTGCGCCTCTTTCAGTTTCTCGTTTAGCTCTTTAGCAAAATCATAAATGCATGATATTGTACAATCCATTTCACCTTGATTGTCCGAGATGTACTTTTGAACCTTGCTGCTACGAAGTAATTGCGAAATAACATAAAATTCCATGATATTCTGAAGAGAGGATAAATAGCGTAGCAAATCTTCCTCATCTTTAGCTTCTACCTCTTTGTCCTTTTTTACTTTCTTTATAAATTCATCTATTTCCTCGACAAGGCGTTCTGATATAGAACGAAGAAAAGGTTGCTCTTGTAATTTCTGGCTCTTATACAGAAAAGAACTATCCATTTCCATTAGTTTCTTTTTTAAGCGCTCTATTTTTTCGGAAGAAAGATGCTTTTGGTAAATAGACACTTTTATCTCATTAATTATTTCCTTAATAAGCCCATAATCCTCCAATCGCATTTTGACTAATATTGTTTGAGCTTCAAAGAGCAGATTGTTAATATGTCTTTTTTCACTATTATTTTCTAATGATGTATTTATCTTAATGATTGCACCAATATTGACCACTGCCAATACAGCGGTAATAATACCATTGAAAATGACCATGAAAAGGTTCCAATCATTAATTTCTTTCGAGATGCTACCACTGAATATAGAACAATAGTTATAGATAACTATGCCATTTGCAAGGAGGCATGCGAAACAAATTATTAGTAATACATAAATCCAAATATTGTTTAACCCTTTCATAAAGCATAATCATTTTGATTGTTCATATTCTTCTTGTGTAATGGGAGTATCCGGGTCAACGATGAGGACTTCATCGTAGGTCAGGCCATAAAGACGATAGACCTTCTTGTCTATCTCGTTTTCCAATGAGCTTGTGTCTGCCTGTGGATTCTCTTCTTTGGATATTAGGATTTTGTCTACCAAAGAAATGAATCCCTGTTGTTTATTCTGGGAGACATGTTTTATAGGTAGTTCTCCAACGCTACGTGCTTGTATCTCAGAAAAAACTTTCTTTGTTGATTTGTGTTCTGTTACATAATAGAAATTCAAAAGTTTTGAGTTAAGAAGGGCGAGAAGATATTTTAGTGAAATATATTTCTCTCCTTTTAACGTAACAACAACAATAGTGTTTAAAGCATAATATTGGTTGTTGTCATAGGTGAATATCAAATTTGCAGATACTCTTCTAAATAATAGTTTTTCAGGAACTTCGAAAATCGTTTTTGTTTTGCATGAATGAATTCTTTCTAAACAATAATCAAGATACTCCCCAGTCCAAGTTACTGAATATTTATTTATATTTCTTCCATCTAATAATCTATAGTACTTTCCTGATGGATTATCTCGTTTTACAGATAGTGACTTGTCACCCTTTAATGCAATAGCTTGATTTATATTGCATAGATCTTTAAGCTTTATGGAGTCAAGAGCGACCTTGCTATTTATATTATTTGACTTGAAACTAAAAGCAAATATAGGTGATGTCATAAATTCACTCTTTTGCTTAGTACAATTATAATCAACAGAGTGTACATCACTAATATAATACGATATTTCGTAATCGGGTTGTTTGTGTTTAGAAACAATAAAGGTAACATTCTCCACTACAGCATTTTCGAATGGCATTTTATCGTAAAACACAACTTTAAGAAGAGATGTCTCTTTAAGTAATAGTTTACGAGTATCCTTATAGTATTCTTGCGTCAGTATCGTATTGGGAATAATATAAGAAAGAACTCCATTATTAGCCGTAAGTTCAATACCAAGATGAGTGAAATAAATAAACGTATTTTGTCTTCCTCCAGAAGTGTTGTATCTCCTTTTTAAGTAGGCTCTATATGCCAATGGGGCAGATTTGTCTTTAGACAATTGATGGTATGGAGGATTACCTACAATAATATCAAATCCATCTTTAATACTAAACATCCATTCGCTATCAAAGAATGGTGAAGAAGCGTTCTGGTCAAACATATCCCATTCTGAAAGTTGGCGGGCTTCAATATTACCAATCGCTCCACTTTCTTTCAACATTAGTGTAATTTCATTACGAAGACTTTCAACCTTCTCCTTATATTTACGTTTTGTTTTTACCGTTTTTGCACCAAATATGCGATGCTTCGCCTCTTTCATTTCCTTTTCTTTTTCGCGGATAGTTTCGGAGTCAAAGAGGTTTGTTTCGCGTTTCTCTAATCCAACCAAGGTGTTTGCCGCTACAAACTTTGCCTCGAGGTTTGGCAAAGGACGTATGCCGAAGTTGTCAACAGGATTGTTGTTTGTCTTCTGGTCAACCACCAAGGAAATAAAGAAACGGAGTTTGCTGATTTGGATAGCAATGGGCTGGATATCCACGCCATAGATGCAGTTCTCTATCAGGTAGAGTTTACGGGCATAGTCGGGGCGATTTATACTCTCGTTGAAACTGCGCTCTATGTCGGCAACGATTTCCGAACGTTCTTCATCTGTTGCGTTGTGGTAAGCTTCGGAAGTCTCGCTGATAGCATTATTAAGCATCATATCCTTCCATTGTTCGTTGTTGGGGTCAAGCTGCCCTAGGATATGCACCATCTGTTGGAGCATACCCATCGGGAAGGCACCAGAACCACAGGCGGGATCGAGCACTTTACACTCATAGAGTGACTGCATAATCTGGCGTTTTTGTTCATCGGTCAGTTGTAGCTCTTCATCCGTGTATTGAATCAGCTTTCGATATTCTGGTTCCAAATCTTCGTCAACAGTCCGTTTCAGATGGGCAACAAGGCTTTCGTCCACCATGTATTGCACAATCTCACGGGGTGTATAGAAAGAACCAGTCTGCTTACGAGCTGTGGTTTGAGTCTCAGGGTTGTAGGCAGCCAACAGATTCTCAAACACTTTGCCAAGCAGCTCTGGGTCGAGTGATACTTCTTGGTCGAAAGGTGTGTTTTCTTCAACAGTGAAGTTATAACGCTTCAGAATGTCAATGATACCTCGTGCGCTAACCTTCTTTTTCTTCTTATCGCCATACCATTCGGAGAGGTCGATGTTTTTGCCTACCTCATCACCAAAGAACAGAAAGTCGGGTATAACCAGTTGGTCGCTGATGACTTTTCTGTCAGTAAAGGCATCTACGTACATGCCGTTGTCTTTATCATCCAAGCAGTCAAATAAGCCACCATTCAGGAAGGGAACATATTTATTTGCCAGTTCCACGAACTTTGCAGGATTGATAAATAAGTCCTCATGACGCATCAGTTTATTGTTATCGTAGTCTCCACGCCCATTACGGAAGCGACGCTCTGAAATGGTGTCTTTACCTTCTGGGGTGATTGGACTATTCAACATGGCAAAGAACAGGTTCTGAAGAACGCCTTTATAATATTTGCTATCGTATGATTTACCAAAGAGGGTCGTTTCTGCATGAGGTGTAAAGCCTTGAATCAGTTCATTGGCAATAAACTGCTCGTCGAAGAACTCATCGGGTACCAAATGACGTTGTTTCAAGAACCAAACAAAGATGAGTCGCGTAATCAAGCGAATCATGGCCTCAGAATTATACTTCTGGTTATCCTCTAATGTCTTTAGGTCATTGGGGAAGCGCACCACCATGATGGCCCAAGCATACCAGTCGCTGAGTTCCTGATAGAATGCTTTTGTCAGCACCTCTACAGAGAAACGGTTACGCAAATCCTCCACATTGACAACACGACCAAACTCATTCAGATATTTGTTAGGCGTATAATAGGCTATGCCTTTGCCTAAATAATAGGAATAACGGTGGGGATTAGAATACCGGCGACTGACACGTGAAGACGTTTCAGACTGGTCGAGGGTAATCTCTATCAACGAGAAACGATAGTTGCTATTGTCATCCTCAGGTACAAAGAATACCAAAGCTCGCTCACAGAACTCGTCGGCTAACAAGCGGAAAGCCTCTTTGGTCAGTCCTACACGGGCATCATGTTTTGAACTATGTCGCACTTCATAGACAACCAGTCCTAACGACTCACATTCGCCCAAGCGGGTCACCTGCTGGGTATATTGGAAATGGATGGGATTCTCAACAGAGCTAATCTCCTGCTGAAAATCGTCCGGTAGAAAGTTTACTCTCAGAAATGAGAGATATTCCTCACGGTTGTATGCTTTGTTAAATTCCATATCGCTCTTACTTGTTTTTGACGGTTGTATATTTCTGATCTGGATGGCTTAGCATCTCTGGGATTGTATAGAAAAGTTCTCCACTTTCGATGAGAGGATTTACATAAAGGTATCTTAATGAAGATGTTTTCCTTTTTAGTATATTTGCCAATTCTAATAAACTCATTGGTTTCAAACTACATAGCTCGATGACAAGTTTCTTCATTTCGTCCGGTTTTGCCCGTTTACCTATTTTTTCAACTCTCTCTCCTAAGATTTTGGGGAGCTGTTGACCTCTACTATTAAGAAATTCACCTCTACTATTAAGGGGGGCTTTACCTCTACTATTAAGAGAATCACCTATACTATTTTCTCCAATAGCATTACTATTTCCTTCAACAGCATTACTATTTTCTCCAGCAGCTATACTATTAAGAGAATCATCAACTCTACCATTAACAAACTGTTCGCCAGCTATATAATATGAACTCCTGCTTTGTCCTTTTTGTTCCAATAAACCCTTTTTGCACATGTCGTGTAAGTCTGCAGAAGCCTTAGATGTATTGATGTCGCTATTCAGTTGTCGATAGGCGATATTATCTATTGCTCCAACTTCACGGACAAATACCAGAGCCAGTCTTTGCTCATTATTTAAGGAATAGTCAGCATATGGTGCAAGCCACTGAATGGTGTCATTATCCAACAAGTGATGCAATAACAAGCGGGCAGTAAATTGATTAGCAGAACGATTAGACTCAAATGTTGGAGGCATCATCCCTGCCTTCTTCATGTGGCCACGCATTGACCTGATACCAGAGCCTTTTGTTTCAGCCAAGTTTGTATCATGAAATATGGTGCTGATAAATGGATTACGCTGAACTGATCCAGGTTCTCCTAATGTCTCAGGCGATTTTAAAGAGAAGCCAGGATTGATGACTTCCAGACGATTAGAATACCTGATAATCTGAATAGGTTGATTAAGTCTGAAAGAACAATGGATAAAAGCATTGACCAATGCCTCACGAAGAGCGTCATTAGGTAACTCAATAGGAGTGTCTGCTTGCAGATTCCCCTTTCTCAGTTTAAATCCTTTTGGCAAGTCGTCTTTAATAGCGTTTAAGGCACGGTTAACTAATAAAATGAGTGGACCACGCATATCAATGGTAGCCTCAAATCGCTTATCAGGGTCTTCTACCCACCTGTTGCCAGACACACGGATATAGTCAACTCTCAAAGCCGGCAGCAGTCGGCGTAAAGACATGGCTTTTCCAAACACGATGAGACCCGTATAAGTTAAGACATATTCTCCGTTCTTCTCTTTCTCACACGCCCTTAGTGCTAAAAGAAGGTCATTGTCATCATAAGACAATTCCTCTGCATTAGGATTAACCTTTGAACGCAATTTCCGATAATATGCTACCGCATTCTCATCAATATCATCTAAAGTGGCTCCCTTTACTATGGTACTGTCGAAACTCTCTGCAGAAGAATAGAATACCCTCATGTCGTCTTCCGTACACTTTTGATCGGAAGAGCCAACTCTGCGAAATGCTCCCTGTGGTAATCCACGGCTCGTTATGTAGATAGGCTTTTGGGCTTCTGGTGCTTCGTCAACTTTAACAACGAGCACCGTATTCCCATCTATTACTTCTGGCTCTATCTGTGGACGAATACGCACATTAAACATTGAACTACACTGAGTAATAACATCATTTTGTATTTTATCAGGATTCTCGATGTTCTCAGGTACATATACGGGAAGACCATTTTTGAAACCAGTTCTGACAGCACCTAATAGCAGATAGCCACCACCTAAGCCTGGCTCGTTGGCAAAGGCACAAACTGTCTCCATAATACTCTTGTCTATCCCAGATGCCCTTTTGGCGTCGATTCTGACATTCTCGTCAATAGAATTCAGTTGCTCGAATATTTCTTGTGCTGTCTTCATTATAATTCCTCCGCTAATATGATTGATTCCTCACCATCATCCACATGATTGCAAGTTTCGATGATTCGGTTAATATAGTATTCGTCTATCTGTTCTGGCAGTTTCTTATAATCCGCAGGTTTCAACTTGTTGATATACCGAAGTTCATATCCAGAGAGTCCATCGCTCTGAATGACCTTCATCAGGTCTTTCAGGTAATCTGTTGGTAAAGCCTTGCGATTCAACATCACTTTTACTTTCTGCATAGCCTCCAGTCTGATTTTCTCATTTTTGTCCTTAACGTCACTGCTAAAAAGGTGGGATTTGGTCACCTGATAAGCTGATTCAAAAGAATCCGATAGGGAAGAAGGTTGCTCTGGCATTTCTGCCTCGAACAATCCGATGGCTTCTTCGGCTGTCAATTGTAAGACCAAACCCTCTTCGTTGCCTAGCTTGAATACAAAATCATTACCTTTCTTGCCAAACATTAAAACGCCCTTTCTTGGTTTCTGAACAGAGCGACCAGTCCGGGCACGATGAGGCAACTGCATGGCTTCGTCGTATATCTCGGTTCCTTTTATTGCAGTAAGCAGTTTTTGGTATTTTACATCCCAAGAAACTTCCTCGCTCTTTGCCATCTCCTTGCGATATTGTTCTAAGAAGTAGGATTGTATTTCCTCATCCTTAGTGAGCACCTTTGTATCTTCACCCATGATAGCGTGAATCATTGCCATCTTCAAGGTGGATATTTCTTTTGCTCGTATTTCTCCTTCTCCCACATCTGTCGGGAAATAGTTGTAGATATACAACTCGTCAAAGACCTTTTTGTTGATACGATTGATACGGCCTATACGTTGAATAATACGTGTGGGATTATAGGGTATATCGTAGTTGATGACCGTTCCTGCCCGATGCAGATTGTATCCCTCAGAAATAGCATCTGTAGCAATCAGAATTTGATAGTCATTTTTCTGATATTCCTTTTTCTCGCCCGCATTGAAGTTAGCGTTAATGACATTCTTATTTGTCTGCGATGCATCAGAAGAAGTATATTTGAACACAGGTAAGCCAGACTCGGATAATTCCTTGCCTAAATAGTCAGCAGTATCAGCAAACTCTGTAAACACAATGATTTTGCGCTTAGGCTCTTTAGTTAGTTGTAGATTCAGTATATCCTTAAAAGAGTCCAGCTTGGGATCGCTCTTTATGATGCCATCCTCGCCAAACCACTTCTTCTGTATTTCTTGTAGCAAAGACATATCGGCTTTGATGTCATCTATAAAGGAGTCCTTGATATACTTCATGTCGATCTCAAAGAATCCACGTTTTTCATACTTCTCGTATGTATCCGTAATGAGCTCGTTGCCATCATCGTCGGTCTTGTAGAAGTCGTCAACGTCGGGTAGGTTACCTTTCTTATATACGGGCATCTTCCCTTTCTCTTCTATCCACTTCAATATCTGTTTAGAACTGTTGAGCATATACTCCAATGACATACGGAAGGCATACTCGGAACTTTCAAAACGGCGCACTAACAGCCGTCGCATGAATTTTGCCACGTTAGCCTGTCGCCCAAACAACAAGTTCAGTTCTACTCCCGTCTTTTCTTCCAACAAGTCAGACAGTTCTTGTCTTAATTCTTCCCTTAGATATAATACAGGAGAATATCGTGCTGCTTTAAAACGATATTTCCCATCGTTTTTTTTGTGTTTTTCATCTTCGCTGATGCGGTCGAGCGTTTCAAGATATAAGTCCTTGAGACTACTTAGGTCATAATCCAACTCTACAGGGTCATTGGGGATGACTAACTGAATATTCTGTTGTCTCAGGTCTTCTGCGTATTCGGGAATCTCTTTCAAATCGATACGAGAACGCCGTATAACAAGCGGACTGATGATAGAGCGTATTTCATTGGCAATCCGTCTTGCTTCTTTTGTCACATCATCATTTGTTACTTTACCTTCTCTTTGGTCTTTCTGGAGTTGTTTGTATGTAACAATCAAATCCTTAAACTTCGCACCCAGATTATCTACTGTCTTCAGAGTCGATTTGGTCGGAATCTGGAACAGTTTCAGCATTGCATAGATGTCGTCTGGTCTGTTGTTAAAAGGAGTCGCAGTCAGCAGCATCACTTTATTTCCAGAACATAGTTGATGAAGAATGGTATAATCAATTGTATATTCATTCCTATAACGGTGTGCCTCGTCAACAACTATTAAGTATTGTTCATCGGCTTTTACGATTCGCTCATAATATTTCAAGGCATCTTCCAGCTTTCCTGTAGTATAGATAGATGCTGTAAAACCGAAGTCATCTCGGTAGGAACACCATTGTTCCTCCAAGTGTGGAGGACAAACGACAAGCGTCCTTAATCTAAGATTTCGGGCAACGGTTGAGGCAATAATACTTTTGCCAAGTCCTACTACATCTGCTACAATTACACCATTATGATTCTTAATAGCATTAATCGCCATCTGAACAGCATCTGTCTGATATTTTAGATTTGAGAATTTACCATCTGTTATATCGTATGGACTTAGAAGATTCTCGGTGGTTGGTATCGAGAAGTATTCTTTGAGTACCCGGATATACATTTTGTAGGGGCTATATAACTTTTCATACCAGATGCGGTCAATGACTTTAGCATCAAATTCGTCAATATGGTCTTTGTCTGCAATAACAATAGACTTATTCCAAAGTTCTTCGAATATCGTCTTTGCATCTATGTAGGAACCTTTATCATTGAATCGGGCATTAATCTCTACACGACCAGCCAGGCCTTCGTAAGAAAGATTACTGGAACCAGTAATGACAGAGCCAGGGTCTTCACCTCCCTCGTTAATATCTTCGTGATAGTCAAAGATATACATCTTGGCATGACAAGGTTCGTCGGTCTTTCTGATTTCCAGGGTTCCGGCCTTTATCTTGTCATAAAATAACTTGAAGGATTCCAACTTTGGTTGACTGTCAAGGAAATCGGTCTCATTGAACAGCCTCACAAAATGGTTGTAGTAATCATCTTTGAGTTGACTGCGGGACTTACTGTAGTCGGCTAATATATCAATCTCACGGATGTATTTCGTAATGCGCGTGTCTATATCAAGTCCAACAAGGATGCGTACGTGTTTGTCAATCAACTTTTCGGAAATAAGCTTATATCCAGAGAAATAGAAATACCCTACAAGCACATCCAAAGATTGACTCTTTGGAAGAATACCGTTGATAATATCAGACAACAATTTGTCTTTGTTTGTTATAAAACTATTTTGAATCATGCTTATTTCGTAGAGTTTATCAGGTCTTTAATATCTACTTGCAAACAACTGGCAATATCTATTAATGTACGTAAATCGGGCTGTGAAGTGTTTGTGCACCATTTTGATACGGTAGCAGGGTCTTTGCCTATTTGCTCTGCAAGCCATTTCCCCGTTCTCTTCTTTTCAACAAGAACCACTTTGATTCGATTTATATCCTTTGTCATTTGGCAAATGTATTGACGTTTGACGCAAAGATATAAAAAAAACGGCAAATACGTATGGTAATTGCCGATTTCGGGGATTTTTTTATTTTTTTATGATTCTATTACTTCTATACTCCTAATCCACGTTTCTTGGTGCCATCCCAGTTTGTCAATTCATCAGCATTCCCGTTGCTGCCGCCAACAGACTGATCTCTCATAGAGACCCTCATCTCAGAAGCCAGCTGACCAATACGAAGCACTGCTGTGTCCCACATGAACTGAGAGATAGAGCCTACATTCTTCTCTGCCATCTCAGCTATGCTACTGGCAGCAGCCTTACGGTCGTTATCGCTGACAGGATTGAGTCCTTCAAGCTGACACTTTGATATGATACCCTGTCCAATGACTCTTTCGTCATTGCGACTGAAAATAGATGCGGTGTTGTGAGCCCAGGCGTTGAATGCATTGATAGCCTTGTCAACCATTTTGGTAAGAAGTGACCATTGGGTAAATGCATCTGACGCTCCAACCTGATGAATGAAGCGTTCCATCATCGACAGTCGACTCTCGGCATTGTTAGCCCGTTGTTCTTCACGGTTAGCACGGGCCTTAGCATTACGTCCCTTCTGCCATTCATCTCGTTTTAAGAGAGGAATTGGTGTGTTGATATCCTCATTGATAAGACGGATGGCATCGTCAATAAGATCCTGAACCGTCCCTGTGACCATCTATAATTTAAAACCTCTTAAACTAGAAATTTTTGCTTTAAACACTGACACCACCGCACATCCCCGATAAACAAAGGGCTGAGGCGTGACAGTCGGACTGACACCACTGACACAACACTGACACACTTTTTGACGATGACGTTTTGAGCCCCTTGACAAGGGGCGGCTCTAAAGCAGGGATTTATTTAACGGAACACAAAGACACAAAGACACAAAGTTATATTATTAAGGAAGAGATTACGATGGGGTGTGAAAATCTCTAGAGATTTTGCTGAAAAAATGGCACTTTTGCCGCTCAAAAATGAAAGAATTGCGATAAAATCTCTAGAGATTTTGGCACCCCTCTTTAAGTCCTCAAATGTTACCGATATATATAAGTCCTCAAATGATACCGATATATATTGCACTCCTTCCAGATGGGCTTTCTCTCAGTCTCAAGGGAGCGTGACCTTGTACGAAGACTTTGACGATCTTTCAACAGATAGCACGAGAATATGTTTAATGAAAAGGGATGCAGCCAAGCAGCAGTCAACTGATTGGTAGTGAACGATGACAGATGAACTGTGACTTCGTATGAAGGCGTGATGAACCTGAAACGTGAGTGTTGTGGGAATCGAACCCGACTGCCGTTCCGAGGCAGTTACCATCATAAGAGGGGTTTCAGTTCGCCCTGCCGGCATAGGCTGCATCCAAATTTCCTGCGACTCAGCACTCCACCAGGTCAGTCGTGAAATTCAGGCTCTGAATATACACGTCCTTCTGTCGCAACTCGCTGGAGAGGCGGTCCACCTGTGCCCGCAATTTCTTCACGTCTACAGTTGTCACCATCTTGATTTCCGAACGCGAATATCTTTCCTGAGAAGCCGATGCCCGTTCAAATACTGAGCGCAACGTCTGCGTGCGCATGGTGAGCACTTCACGCTCTGCCAGCAGCATGGTAAGCGTCTTGCCGTCTGCCACTGTCTGCATATTGGTGGCATTGATGCGGTACAGCATGGTCTCCAACTGGTTCAGGCAGCCGTCGAGTTCCTTCAGCAAGTCTTCCGGATTCTCGGCAGGCTGTTCACCTTCCTGTACCTTTACTGTATTTTCGAGCCGGCTTTTCAACTGCTCGATACGTTTCTGCAAATCCTTTCGGATGCTTAGTGCTTCTGCTAACTTCATTTTTATTCCTAATTATGAGGTAATCTTTGTGCAAATATACAACATTTTCAACACATCATGTTCAGTTGTGGACAAATTATAGGTATTTATAACAATTAACAATTTTTGTCTTTGGGAAGCCAATAAGCAACAAAGCCAAGTAAAGGCAGGAAAGCCGTTAACTGGAATACATATTCTATATTATGCAGGTCTGCTATCCATCCGAACAACGCGGAACCAATGCCACCCAATCCAAACGACAGACCAAAGAAGGTACCGCTGATCATACCTACATTACCGGGAAGAATGTCCATGGCATAGACAAGAATGGCAGAGGTACTGGTGAAGATAATCATACCTGTAATAATCGCAAGCACGATAGTCCATGTCAGATTACAATAAGGTAAAAGCAAGGCGAAAGGAGCAGCCCCAAGGATGCTGATCCAGATAACGTATTTACGACCATATTTATCACCGAGCCTGCCTCCGAGAATCAGTCCGACAGCTGATGAAAACAATAGTGCGAACAAACAGTATTGACTCGCCTCAATGGAAATACCAAACTTGTGAATCAGGTAGAAAGTAAAGTAATTCTGCAAATTACTCAGATAAAAGTCTTTCGAGAACATCAATACGAGCAGCACGACCAATGCCCATACAACTTGACGGTGAGTAAGCGAAGTGGAATTCTCCTGATCAAATTTCGACTTTCCGACTTGTTGTCCTTTCAACAACTGTTGCTGATACCACCGGCCTACCCAGATAAGTACCATCACAGCAAGGAAAGCTATAAGCGATACGAGGCTGATACTCCATTGTCCCAACCGTACGACTACAAGCGCTACGACAATAGGCCCCAGCGAGCGCCCTACGTTTCCACCTATCTGGAAAATCGACTGTGCCAATCCCTTCGAATTGCCAGAAGCCATTCGAGCGACACGGGAAGCCTCTGGATGAAGTACTGCTGATCCGAAACCCGCTAATGCCACCGCTACCAACATCAACAGGAAATTGCCGGCAAAGGCAAGCAACAACAATCCGGCAAACGTGCCTCCCATACCAATGGCCAACAGGAATGGATGAGGATGCTTATCGGAATAGTAGCCAACGACTGGTTGCAAAATACTCGACGTGAGATTAGTTACCAAAGTAATCGCGCCAATCTGCAGGAAGGTCAGTCCATAGCTTTCTTTCAGCATAGGATAGACAGCAGGAATGACCGACTGCAACAAGTCGTTCAACAGGTGTGCCAGGCACACCATCGCGAGTACCGGGACTACAAGTCTGTTGGATTCAAGAGAATCGTGTCTGGCCATTCAGTCATGTTTTAATAACCCAAATCTTCACCAACGAGTACCACTACATGACGACGGGCAGGATGTGAATTGCGGAGGATTTGAAAGATATTACAAATACTATCTTCTGAATTGCAGTTATGACACATACCGTCTTTGTGGCAAGGTGTGTTGATATCGAAACGCATCGCGTTGACAGGACTCGCCGTACTACGGGCACGGGCAATCGCAGACGGCACATCCTGAGCCACCTTATTTAATCCTACTACGAAGATAACACGCTGAGGTCCCCATGATATGGCTGCGACCCGATTTCCATTGCCATCGATATTCACAATGACACCATCCTCGCTGATGGCATTCACGCTGGAAAGATAGAAATCGCAGGAAAAGGCCTTGCGGTAACACTCCACCTTCTCTTCGTTGGTGGTAACCAAATCGCGGTCGATTACTGCATAATTGCCCTCATGAAGCGCCTTGGTAAGTCCCATGTCACGGATAGTAGCTGAGCCGCCCCATGTGACAGAACTACCCTCAGGTATCAGTTTCAACACCTGATCAATAGCTTCCGCAGATGTCTCACAATAATAAGCTTCAAAATGACGACGTTCCAGATTGCGCACCATTTTCTCGCCCAACAGCCGGTTTCGTTTTTCCAAAGGAGTATTCATAATTGTCATTGTATTTGTTCGCAGTTGCAAAAATAATTTATTTGTGTGGATTGTGCAAATAAAATTTTGGAATGTGGACGTTTTTTTGTAATTTTGCACTATACACTAAATCTCATACACAATGGCAACAACCGACGACAAAAAAATCATCTTCTCCATGGTGGGGGTGAGCAAAATTATTCAGCAGAACCAGAAACAGGTGCTGAAGAACATCTACCTTTCTTTTTTCTACGGTGCGAAAATCGGTATCATCGGTCTGAACGGTGCGGGAAAATCCACGCTAATGAAGATTATTGCCGGTCTGGAGCAGCCTACGATGGGGGAAGTCGTGTTCTCACCAGGCTATACTGTGGGGTACCTGCCTCAGGATCCTCTGTTAGACCCGTCAAAGACCGTTAAGGAAATTGTTCAGGAAGGTGTTCAGCACGTAGTAGACACGCTGAAGGAATATGAGGAAATCAACCAAAAGTTCGGACTGCCCGAGTATTACGAAGATCCAGATAAGATGGACAAACTGTTTGCCCGTCAGGCTGAGTTGCAGGATATCATCGATTCTACGAATGCCTGGAATTTGGACAGCCGTCTGGAACGTGCCATGGACGCGCTGCGTTGTCCGCCCGAAGACCAGTTGTGTGAACACCTGAGCGGTGGTGAGCGCCGCCGTGTGGCTTTGTGCCGGCTGTTGCTTCAGAAACCGGATGTCCTGCTGCTTGATGAGCCTACCAACCATCTTGATGCGGAAAGCATAGACTGGCTGGAGCAACACCTGCAACAGTATGAAGGAACCGTGATTGCCGTTACTCACGACCGCTACTTCCTCGACCACGTGGCAGGATGGATTCTTGAGCTTGATCGCGGAGAGGGTATTCCATGGCGTGGAAACTATAGCAGTTGGCTGGAGCAAAAGACACAACGGCTGGCTCAGGAAGAAAAAGAGGAAAGCAAGCGCCGGAAGACTTTGCAGCGTGAGTTGGAATGGGTGCGCATGGCCCCCAAAGCCCGTCAAGCTAAGGGTAAAGCGCGTCTGAACAGTTACGACAGACTGCTCAACGAGACCGTGAAAGAAAAGGAAGAGAAACTGGAAATCTTCATACCGAATGGTCCCCGACTTGGCAACAAGGTAATTGAAGCACAGCATGTGAAGAAGGCATTTGGCGATAAACTGCTTTTCGACGATCTGAACTTTATGCTGCCACCTAATGGAATCGTAGGTGTGATTGGTCCTAACGGTGCTGGAAAAACCACCCTGTTCCGTCTGATAATGGGGCTGGAAAAGCCCGATAGCGGAACGTTCGAAGTTGGAGAAACAGTAAAACTGGCTTACGTGGATCAGCAGCATACAAGTATACAACCCGACAAGTCGGTCTATGAAGTCATATCCGGCGGCAATGAACTGCTACGAATGGGTGGCCGAGATGTAAATGCCCGAGCCTATCTCTCACGTTTCAATTTTGCAGGCGTTGACCAGCAGAAACTCTGTGGGGTGCTTTCAGGTGGTGAACGTAACCGTCTGCAACTTGCTCTTGCATTGAAGGAAGAAGGAAATGTGCTGTTGCTCGACGAGCCTACCAATGATATCGACGTGAACACACTTCGGGCATTGGAGGAAGGTCTGGAAGACTTTGCCGGATGCGCCGTAGTGATTAGTCACGACCGCTGGTTCCTCGACCGCATCTGTACACATATCCTTGCCTTCGAGGGCGACTCCAACGTATTCTTCTTTGAAGGCAGCTACTCAGAATATGAAGAGAACAAACTGCGCCGGTTAGGGCGTGAAGAGCCGAAACGTGTTCGTTATCGCAAAATAGAAGCATAATAGCTTTCTCATTTATCTTTTTTCATTTAGCGTAACGCATGGAAAATCCTTATATCAAGCAATATCCCCAACTGATGAAGGGGAAGAAAATCATGTACGTGCATGGCTTCGCGTCATCAGCACGGAGTGGTACTGTGACAAGACTGCGCGAAATGCTGCCTGAAGCTCATGTCGTAGCCTTCGATTTACCCATTGATCCGCACGAAGCCATTCATCTGCTCCATCAGAAGCAACAAGAAGAAAAACCTGACCTCATTGTCGGTACATCCATGGGAGGTATGTATGCCGAGCAACTTCGGGGCACAGACCGGATTTTGGTAAACCCTGCCTTTCAGATAGCCGACACGATGGGGGCTCACGGCATGATCGGTCACCAGACTTTTCTGAATCCAAGGGAAGACGGAGTCCAGGAATTCATCATGACAAAAGCCATGGTGAAAGAATACAGGGCCGTGCAGGAACAATGTTTCAAGGACCTGGATGACGAGGAGAAGGTGTGGGGACTTTTCGGCGATGAAGATCCCTTGGTGCATACCCAACCGCTCTTTTCAGAACATTACAGAAAAGGTATCTGGTTTCATGGCGAACACCGAATGAATGACCGCGTGTTCACAGAAGCCGTCATTCCCGTAATACGCTGGATTGATGACCGACAGAATGGAACGGAACGCCCGGTGATCTACATTTCCATCGATGCACTCCGCGATGAACGCAGTCAGCAACGTTCCTCTGCCATGAAGGCATTAAAGTATCTATTAGAATCTTATAACCTTTTCATCATAGCACCCTCTCCCACTTATGACTCTGAATATATAAAAGGTGTACAGGAATGGACAAAAGACATTGTAGCCGTTCCTGCATTTGAACACCTTATTTTTACTAACCAGCGCCATCTGTTACTGGGAGATTATCTGATTGATGCCATACATTGTAAGGACTTCATGGGAACCCAGTTGCATTTTGGCGACGACACATTCAAGACATGGGAAGACATTATTGAATTTTTCTCACGGTTGGGTGGACAATAACTGACTGTTTGCAGATATGATTAGTTTCGAGCAAAGGGTAACGGCTGAAGAACTGTTCGGAATGTGCGATGAGATGATGGCACAGCTGATTGCTGCAGACGCATCATCGAACAAAGACAGTTCTGATAGTCAGTCTTTCCGTTTTTCGCTTCACAAGGCGCTGGTTCTCTGTTGCCATGAAGGCATCAGAGATACGGAACAGGCTTTTGGAAACCTATTTGCACAGGTTGACTATCTTTGTAAGAAACACCAGATTAGCATTCCTCACCGCATTGCCATTCAAGAGATGCGACGCCATAGTAACCATGCAGAATCCATCTCCATGAAACAAGCCATTCAGGACATCCATGCCCTGGCGCTTTTCATCAGCAAGGTCTATGGCGTAGGAAGTCCTTATCCTGCACCTGTGAATCTTTCGTCAGAACTCTCCTCCAGAAATGAGTTTCGCGGACGGGGTATCGTGGAAGATTTCTCAGACACAGAGATTCTCCTTCATACGGAAGACGGGAATACACAATCTATCGATTACTCAGCCACTCATCTGCAATACCTGCATTCCATCTTACAAAAAGGAATGCAACTGAATGTATTAAATAACCTGATTATTGTAGAGCCTGACTATCTGATAGATATTTCTCGCATTGCCGCATGTTTTGAACAACATGGGCATCACCCGCTTAATTATCTTGTCAACACACTGAAACCTTCAGCCAACACACAAGCGATCCTTTTAGGTAATCTTGCAGGAAACATCCTCGACGATACTATCAAGAAAGCGGAAGGTCTCTCGCTTGGCAGCTCCATCATTCAGAATTTCCGTGAGAAAGCGCTGGAATATAGCACATGTGGTGATTTTGTGCCTAGCACCTTCAAACAAGAAGCCCAACAACAAGCCTTGAATATTCAGCAGGCGGTCAATATCTTATTTAACGAAAAGGACGCTAAGGATAAACAGGCGTTTTGTCGAGAAAAATCTATTCTGGAACCATCATTTGTCTGTGAACAGTTAGGAATTTCCGGGCGCGTTGACCTGATGACCTCAGATTTCAAACTGCTGGTGGAGCAGAAATCAGGAAAGAACTGGAATATCCAAACAGGATTTCCCGGCGAACACGGCAGTTATCAGCTTGAACCTCATTATGTACAGCTATTACTCTATTATGGAGTTCTTCAGCAAAACTTCCATCTGGGATTCGACCGCGTAAATCTTCGGTTACTCTACTCAAAATATCCTGCACAAAAGGGATTGGTAGTCGTAAACTACCTGCAAAGCTTGTTCCATGAAGCTATTGAAATGCGGAATCTTATTGTTGCTACTGACCTGAAGATTGCCAGAGAAGGCTTTAGCAGTATCTTGTCGGAACTCACACCCGAGACACTTAACGTTAAAAAATCAGAATCCACACTTTTCCTTAAATACAAACTCCCTCAGCTAAAAGCAATAACTGCCCCACTCCATACCTTAAAACCCTTGGAGAAAGCATATTTTGAGCGTATGTTAACTTTCGTCTATCGAGAGCAACGGGTGAGTAAATTAGGGCAGCAAGAGGGTATCACCTCTGGCATGAGCGACTTATGGAACATGCCATTAGCCGAAAAAGAAGAAACAGGCAATATCATCCATTCTTTAAAAATAGAAAAGACAGACAAAAAAATCGTCAGATGTTCAACGGAAATGCTGCAGAAAGATATTCTGCCTAATTTCCGTCGGGGTGATATGGTTTATCTTTATACCTATCCAGAAGGAGAAGAACCCGATGTCAGGAAGAGCATATTATATAAAGGTAACCTTGAAGAGATACGCACAGACAGTATTGTGGTAATCCTCAACGAACCTCAAAACTTGGACATCCAGGCCACTTATGCCATTGAACACGCATCCTCGGACAGCAGTACCACGGCAGCCATTCGTGGACTTTATGAATTTATCACAGCCTCTGAGGATCGCAAGGCGTTACTATTAGGACAACGGGAGCCTTATAGAGACAGCTCCAGAACGCTCTCCCATAGTTATCACAAGGATTACGATGAAGTAATCAGAAAAGCTATGCAGGCTGAAGACTATTTCCTGTTGATGGGACCTCCAGGAACAGGTAAGACCAGTATGGCCTTGCAATTTTTAGTAAAAGAGGAACTGACCCGTGAGGGAAGCGCCCTGCTGCTGATGGCATATACCAACCGTGCTGTGGATGAAATTTGCAGCATGCTGGAAAAAAATGACATCGATTATCTGCGATTAGGCAATGAATACAGTTGTGAACCACGCTTTAAAAACCACCTGCTGGATTACGCCTTTGGTGACAAACCAAGACTTGACGATATTAAAGCTCATATAAAAAACATACGTGTTGTGGTGGGAACAACGAGTATGCTTCAGGCGCGACCATTCATCTTTGCTATCAAAAATTTCTCGTTGGCCATTATCGATGAAGCAAGTCAGATATTAGAGCCAAACATCATCGGGCTACTTTCGAAGAATAATGTCGGGCGTTTCATTCTGATTGGAGACCACAAGCAACTGCCAGCTGTTGTCCAACAAAGTGAACGGGATGCACAAGTAGAAGAACAGATCCTTTGGAAAATAGGAATCACCGACTGTCGGCGCTCCCTCTTCGAACGACTTATCCAATGGGAGCGAAAACAAGGCCGTGAAGATTTCATCGGAATTCTTCGCAAACAGGGTCGTATGCATCCCGAAATAGCAGAATGGCCAAACCGAATGTTCTATAGCCGTGAACAATTGATTCCTGTTCCCCTTCCCCATCAATTAGAAGAATCCACAGAACCCCGTTTGGTCTTTATCCCTTCAGAAGCATGCAAAGAAATTGGACTCTCCGATAAGGTAAACATAAATGAAGCCCATATCGTTTGTGAGCAATTACACCATATCTATAAACGATACGGTCATCTCTTTAACAGCCAGAAGACAGTGGGCGTAATCGTTCCCTATCGTAATCAGATTGCTGTTATCCGGAAAGAGATAGAACAATTGGAAATCCCTGCCTTACTTGATATCAGTATTGACACCGTAGAACGCTACCAGGGATCTCAGCGCGATATTATCATCTATTCCTTTACCGTCCAGAATCCTTATCAGCTTGATTTCCTGACCGCAAATTGCATCATAGAAGATGGTCATGTGATTGATCGCAAATTGAATGTGGCACTCACTCGTGCCCGCAAACGACTCATTCTTACAGGCAACGAAACGATTCTACGCCAGAATTACCTTTTTTCCAATCTGATAGATTACATAAAAAAGAAACAATAAAAAAATCACGTTCCTAAAAGAACGTGATTGTGGAGAATATCGGGGTCGAACCGATGACCTCTTGCATGCCATGCAAGCGCTCTAGCCAACTGAGCTAATCCCCCTTGTTTGCATTTTGCGCTGCAAAAGTAATGCTTTTCTGTGAAATAGCCAAATTTTTTCTGGAAAAACAATTCTGACGCAGCAAAATTTTTACAAAACGCTTGGCCATTAAAAAAAAACTATCTATCTTTGCACTCGGATAATAAATAAATGAGCTACAGAGTTCCGACATTGAAAAAGATGTCGGAATTCTTCGTTTTTTCTATCCCATCTTTTGTAATAACTAAAAACAAAATAATATGGCATACATGTCACAAGATGGCTACGACAAACTCGTTGCCGAACTGAAAAGATTAGAAAGCATAGAGCGCCCTAAAGCTTCGGCGGCCATCGCTGAAGCACGTGATAAGGGTGATTTAAGTGAGAACGCTGAGTACGATGCCGCCAAAGAGGCACAGGGAAAACTGGAAGCGAAGATTGCTGAAATGAAAATGACGCTGGCAGAGGCTAAGATTATCGATACCAGCCGTCTGAGCACCGATAGTGTTCAGATTATGTCAAAAGTGGAGATGACCAATATGGCTAACAAGGCTCGTATGACTTACACCATTGTAAGCGAGAGTGAAGCCAATTTACGCGAAGGCAAGATTTCCATCAGCACACCTATCGCCCAAGGTCTCCTCAATCACAAAGTAGGTGACGAGGTGGAAGTAAAGATTCCTCGTGGCACCATCAAACTGCGCATTGAAAGCATTTCTTATTAATGCAAAATAAAAACCAGAAACCTGAAACTTGAAACTTTAATTATGGATATTTTCAGCAAAATTGCCGCTGGTGAAATTCCCAGCTATAAATGTGCAGAGAACGAGGAGTTTTATGCATTTCTTGACATCAACCCGTTGGTAAAAGGTCATACACTTGTGATTCCCCGCCGCGAAGTGGATTATATCTTCGATATGGACGACGACGAAATCGGCCGCTATCAGCAGTTTGCAAAGCGCGTGGCCGTAGCTATCAAGAAAGCCTTCCCATGTAAGAAAGTGGCACAAGTTGTGCTTGGTCTTGAAGTGGCCCATGCCCATATCCATCTGATTCCCATGCAGAGTGAAGCAGATGTCGACTTCCGCAGAAAAAAATTGGAACTCAGCCAAGCTGAATTCCAAGAAATTGCAGATAAGATTCGTGCTGAGTTCTAAATAAATTCATCACCGTAACGGATTTGCACCTCACTGATAAACTTACGGAGAAGTGCACTGGAATCCTCTTTCCGGCAGATGAGTAATACATTATCCTTCTCAGCTACGATATAATTTTCCAACCCGTTGATCACGCCTACGTGGTCAGCGGGTAATTTTATAATGTTTCCGCGACTGTCGTCTAACAATACTTTCGAATCAATCACCACATTATCACCTTCTCCTTTCGCCCAGCTTTCATATATGCTGTGCCACATTCCAAGGTCAGCCCATCCAAAGTCGCATTTCATCACATACACATTCTCATTCTTTTCCAAAATACCATAATCAATGGAAAGATTTGGATACAGCGGGAAATGCTCCTGAATATAGGCCTTTCTTTCTTCTTGAGTATAATTGCGACCCTCTTCTTCAAGTGGACGGATAACTATTGGCAAAACCTTCCACATGCACGAGCGCAGATATCTTACATTTGCCACAAAGATGCCGGTATTCCATAGAAATTCTCCACTGTCCATAAACATCTTGGCAAAATCCCGGTCAGGTTTCTCTGTGAAGGACTTCACTCTCCAAACGTCCTCATCATCCGTTTTATCACCTAATTGTATATATCCGTAACCAGGTTCAGGCCGTGTTGGTTTCACTCCCATTGTAAGCAGATGATCATGTTTTTCAACCAATTCAAGTCCTTTCAACATGTTATATTGAAAAGCTTCTTCCTTAAATACAGCCTGGTCACTGGGAACAACAAGAAGATTTGCATCTGGATCAGTAGTATAAACCCAATGGCAAGCCCATGATACACTCGGGGCGGTGTTGCGGAAAATGGGTTCGGCCAATATGTTAACTTCCGGAAGTTCCGGAAGTTGTTCCTTAACATAGTGTTCATATTCCTGATTTGTACTTATTAAGACTCGTTCAGGAGGGATAATCTTGGTTATCCTATCAAAGGTAGCTTGTAAAAGCGTACGTCCTGTTGAAAAAAAATCAAGAAACTGTTTGGGACGTTTTTCACGGCTGCATGGCCAAAGTCTTCTACCCTTACCCCCTGCCAGGATAACGCTGTAGTTATTGTGTATGTTTGCCATAAATATTATATTTAATGCTGCTAAGATACATAATAATTATGATTCTTGCAAGCTGGCGTTCATTTTTTTCAAACTATTTCTCCCTTATCGTCCAAAAGGATTCTTTTTCTTCCTTTTTTGGCTTCAAAGTAGGGATATTCATCACGCAAGGAGATGTCATCATATATAAAATCTGCAACAACAGTATCGTGACGGTCAGGTAGAATAAGTCCCATCTTTCCATTCTTTTGCGCTATGATAGGCATTGTTACTAAGTCATCCACATAAGTATAGCAGGTGCGCAGGAAATCATAACTGGCACTCACCAGAACCTCGCCCTCATGGTCTTTGATACCGAATTTTCCGTCTTTCTCAAAAACCTTATGGAATCGGATGTATTTTGAGAGGATACGGTCCAGATAGAACTGCATCTTCTCAGAATTATTGATAAAGGCCATCATATAATCAAAAGTATCACAATAGTTTGCAACGGCACGGGCTAGCACAACTTTAAAATCCAATCCGCTGATACATTTCCGATTAAGATCGATATAACGGGCAATTGCCGCTTCTTTTTCAAGTTCTGAAAGAGTGGAAAGGGTCTCTTCAAATTTTTCCATGATACATTTACGACCCGACATCCCTTTAATGTAGCGATGTATCTGCCGGCCCATCTCCTTACAAACGAAATGGTCTATCTGTCTCACTTCAATACGGTCCAGGTATTTCTGGTTGAAGTTCTCTTGTGTTATCTTCTCCATAGCATTTTGCCTTGTGTAATAGTTGATAGATAGTTGTTTGCCTACAAAATTACATAATAATTTCGACAAACCACAATCTTTTTGAGTTTTTTTTCGTAATTTCGCAGCATGGAAATTTTATTGGCAATTATCGGACTATTAACGGGTGCCATCATCACCTGGATTATTTATAACCGCAAGCTCACCAAGCTTCTTCATGAGCGTGAGCAACTCAACATGAACCTCTCCGCTAAAACAAAAGAGGCTGAACTCATCCTCCAGCAGATGGATCGTCTTGAGCGGGAAAGTCAGGAACATCTAGAAGAGCAGAATCGGGAAGCTGATCTCCGCATTCAAGAACTTAGAGAACAGTCTGCTGAGCGTATCCGCGAACAAAAAGAGCTGATGAACACACAGTTACAACAGCAAATGCAGATGATGCAGGAACGTATGACCAACGTGACACAACAGCTCCTGAAAACACGCTCTTCAGAACTTGAGGAGAATAACTCCAAAGCCATGGAAGGTGTGGTGAATCCTCTTAAGGAGAAATTGGCTGAGTTGCATCAACTTGTCCAGACCACCCGCGATAAAGCCCAGGAAAACACAGCCAGTGTGAAAGAGCAGATACGCAACATGTTGGAGCGTGCACAGGAAATCGGGAATGAGGCAACGCGACTGACGAATGCCCTTACCCACAACACGCAGTTTCAGGGTTCAATGGGCGAACAAGTACTGGGTGTCATCCTCGACAATGCAGGCCTCCGCAAAGGTCGTGACTACGAGGAACAAGTAACCATGAAAAGTGACACTGGTGCCACTTTATTGAATGAAGACACAGGTCAGCGAATGCGTCCTGATGTTATTCTTCACTTTCCAGACCAAAGGGATGCCATCATTGATTCAAAAGTTTCTTTGACCGCCTATGAACGTTTCGTTAACGCCAAGGATGATGTAGAACGCGACATTGCTTTGAAGCAGCACCTTGAAAGCATTCGGAAACATGTGGATGAGCTGGCAGCAAAGAACTACAACAAATATCTTCCCAAACAACATGCGGGCATTGACTTTGTCATTATGTTTGTTCCGTTCGAAGGTGCCTTCCAGGCTGCTATGCATCATGATTCCACCTTATGGACAGAGGCTCTTAAGAAAAATGTTTGCATCGCTGGAGAACTCAACCTCACGGTCATTCTGCGTATGATAAAAATGGCATGGACCCAATTCGACCAAACCCAAAATCAGGAAGAAGTCTACAAGAACGCAGAGATTCTCATCAAACGTGTGGGACTATTCTGCAAGCGTTATGCCGATCTGGGAAAGAGCATTGAAGCCGTTGAAAAGCGCTATAAAGATTGTGACGACATGTTCAACGGTCGCCAGAACATGCTTGCTCCTGCCCGCAAGATTGTGGCTTTGGGTGCTAAAGATGACGAACGCATCCCGCGAACCGATGATCAGCAGCTGGAAGACTTAACAGAGGAGGAAGATTAGACCTTGAGACAACCTACATATCCTCCATCTCATTAATATGATGCATAGAACGCTGATAGAGGAAACGGAGGAAGAAACTGAACACGATGATGAACAGAAGACTCATTGTGTCGCTTACCACACTGGCTCCCATTAATAACGCATCAAAAATCCAATGAGCCAGCAACGGAACCAACCATACAGCTAGATAGGTCCAAGTAGAACGGCGCATACCGAATTTGCAGCGAGAATAAAAATAACCCATAGCCACGGCAAAACACAAGTGACCAGGAACTGAAACAAAAGCGCGTACCATACCCACAGACAGCCACTCTTCCTCACCAACTAAATAAAAAATATTCTCAAAGCCTGCAAAACCCAAGCCCACGCTAGCTGCATAGACAATGCCGTCAAAATACTCATCATAATACTTATTTCTGCGTAAGAACAGCCATAGCATAATCAATTTGGCCGTTTCCTCAGGAAGAGCTGCTCCGAAGAAAGCCTCCGCCACCTGTCCTTCGAGCGATGTGCTATCTATAAAACTCAACCCCAATCCTGATATGATCTGAGAAAAACCCAATGACAAGAATACAGAGAGAAGACCAAAAAAGAATCCTTTCGCCAGCATCATAGGAGGTTCAGGACGCGAACTATCCTTCCTGTTTACCCACCACATTAACACAGCAACAGGAGCTATGGCTGTCAGCAGAACAACTAGTATTGGCTGTATCATATCTCTTCAGGATTAACAAGTTCAACATATTCAGGTTCCACGGTAGTAACGGAAATAGCTGTAAAGTCCATCAGTCGAAGCACAAGTTGTTTCTTGCGCTTTCCTTTAAGTCTCGTCACCTCTCCAATCTGCCCGTCAAGTGGTCCGCCATGCACTCTCACGGTGTCACCCTTCTTCAATTCCAATTCATCAGGCTGCAGGTAGGTAATACGCTCTTCCATCTCTGTCACAGCTTTAATAAAAGGCGTCATTTCACGATCCGGCACCACCATAACCCTGTTGTGATCACCTGCACGCTGCTTGCAGAAGAAAACAGAAAGTCCGCATTTAACTTGCATTTTTTTAGTGAAAGGCTGCAGAAACTCGTAAGTGTTGTGGACAAAAACAAGTTCCGGAAGTACATTCCTTAACACACGGTGTTTGCGTCCCTTCGAGTCGGTCTTAAGCGTATAACGACGAGGGATGAAAGTCTCCACACCTTCATCCTTAAGCAACTCCTCAAGCCGCTCTACAGGAACCCATTTAATGCGCAGCACAAACCACAGCATCTCGTCCTTCTTCCAGAATCGCTTATTTTCGTCTTCCATTTCTGTCCAGGTTAACCAAAAGGAGCCCACCTTCGAAGAGATGAGCCCGTCAGTCTTAGTGGAGATGGAGGGAGTTGAACCCTCGTCCAAACAGGGAAACCATACGCTTTCTACACGCTTATCCTAGCCTTCATTTTCGTGCTGCGGCAAGACCCAGGCCACCAACCACAGCCTTATCCCCTAAAATTTCATCCACGGCACGGGGCTACCGCCGACTATTCCCGATATTGCTGCACCGCTAAACCAGAACGCCTCGGAAAAAGGGCATCTGAGCGACGTCTCGTTCTGTCACCTAGTGGCAGAATTAAGCCAGTAATCTACTGTACTTCGATTAGGCAGCGAGAGCATAGTTGTTGTTGCCAGATAAATTTTGATGACTCGTAGGATTAAGGAGCCACTAGCCAACGCTCCGCGTGCTTACGTACCATCTCGGCCTGCTGTCAAATCCAGTCATCCCCTTCAAGTACGTTTCAGTTTGCAAAAATAGTGTTTTTTTCTGAGACTGCAAGAGAAAACCGAAAAAAATAATTACCTTTGCACACTTTTGGCAATAAAATACGCCTTTTATGGTTATATATTAAATATGTATGAGATTATGAAAAGGTACTTTATATTATCATGCCTGATGGCACTTTTCACACTGACTGTCTTTGCTCAGTCAAGCATGACAGATGAGCAGATTATGCAGTTTGTTGTCAAGGAACATGCCTCCGGGACTTCCAACCAGCAGATCGTGACTCAACTCATGCAGCGCGGAGTGGATATCCAGCAAATTCGCCGTGTACGCAGCAAGTATGAGCGTGAGATGAAGAACCAAGGGCTTGGGAACATTTCTTCTAACCCCCAAAACATTGAAGACCGTTCAAGACAAGCTAACGGCAAGAAACGTGAAGACTATCAGAATGCTCAGATTGATAAGCCACAATACCGTATTAAGGACCTCAATCAGCAATCTGGTCCTATTATTTATGACGACACAAATGCCGACTGGCTTCTGATGCAGCAGGAAATTAACGGATTCATTCCCGATTCTACAGCTATGCTGGAGCGGTTGATTGCTGAACGTGACAAAAACAAGAAAAAAGTCTTCGGACGCGATATATTCAACAACAAGGAGCTTTCGTTTGAGCCCAACATGAACATTGCCACGCCTCAGAACTATCGTTTAGGACCGGGTGATGCTGTGTTCATTGACATTTATGGTGCTTCTCAAAAGACTGTACAAAGTACCGTATCACCTGATGGTACTGTCACCATTGAAGGTTACGGTCCTGTCAACGTAAGCGGTATGACTGTCAGTCAGGCTAATGCCCACTTGCGTTCTACCCTTGGCTCACGTTATAGAAGTAGCCAGGTTAAACTTACTGTTGGTCAGACGCGCACCATTATGGTTAATGTAATGGGTGAGGTCAAGATGCCAGGCACTTACACCCTCTCTGCTTTTGCTACGGTTTTCCATGCCCTATACATGGCAGGTGGCACCAATGACTTGGGTACACTCCGTAACATCAAGGTATATCGTAACAACCAACTGGTGACCGTTGTAGACATCTACGATTATATCCTTAACGGGAAATTAACTGGAAATGTACGCTTGGCTGACAATGATGTCATCGTTGTAGGTCCTTACGACTGTCTGGTCAATATCACAGGTAAGGTTAAACGTCCGATGTACTACGAAATGCGGAAAAATGAGAGCGTAGCTTCATTGCTCAAATACGCAGGCGGTTTCTCTGGAGATGCCTATACTAAACAAGTTCGCCTCATCCGTAAAACGGGACGTGAATATTCTGTACATAGCGTTGAAGAATTCGATTTCAGTTCATTCCACCTGGCCGATCAGGACTCCGTGAGTGTAGATTCCATCCTCGAACGCTACAGTAATATGGTGGAGTTGAAAGGAGCCGTCTTCCGTCCTGGCAAATATCAGGTGGGTGGACAAATCAACAGCGTGCGTACACTCTTGGAAAGTGCTGAAGGACTGAAAGAAGAAGCTTTCACAGCCCATGCAGTGATGCACCGCATGAAAACGGACCGAACACTCGAAGTGATTTCAGTTGACGTGGAAGGCATTATGAATGGTAACGCACCAGATCTGCCTTTGCAGCCCAATGATGTATTGTTCATCCCCACCAAACAAGAGATGATGGAGGAACAAACCATCACTATCCACGGCGAGGTCAACTACCCAGGTGTCTATAAATATGCAGAAAATGAAACACTTGAAGACTTTGTGCTTCAGGCAGGCGGACTCAAGCAAACAGCTTCCACTGTGAAAGTCGACGTAGCTCGTCGAATCGTCAATCCAAAGGCGATAGCGACCGATTCCGTCATCGCTCATACTTATAGCTTTGCGCTTAAAGACGGATTTGTTATTGATGGTGAAGGAGGTTTCAAACTTCAGCCATTCGACGAAGTCTATGTACGTAAGAGTCCTGGCTTCAATAAGCAGCAGAATGTAGAAGTCAGTGGCGAGGTAATGTTTGCTGGAACCTACACCCTCTCCAAACGTCAGTCCCGCCTCAGCGACCTTATCCAAGCAGCTGGTGGCGTGAATGATTTGGCTTACGTAAAAGGAGCCCGCTTGGAGCGCCTCATCAATGAAGCAGAAAGAATCCGCATGGAAGCCGTTTTAAGAAAGCAGCGTGAAGAAGCAGAAAACAATCGTCTGAAAGAGCTCGCTACCAGTAACAACGCATCAGCTCTGAGCCAGATTAATACTGCACAAACCGAACTCCAGAAGTTTGACATTGGCAGTACTTATTACGTGGGTATTGAACTCGACAAGGCCTTGGAGAATCCTGGCGGCGATGAAGACATTGTACTCCGTGAAGGTGACCGCATTATCGTACCTCAATACAACGGAACGGTAAAAATCAACGGTGAAGTAATGTATCCCAATACCGTTGCTTACGAAAAAGGCAAGAGTACCAGTTACTATATTGATCAGGCCGGTGGTTTCTCCAGCGAAGCCAAGAAGCGTAATTCATATATCATCTATATGAATGGAAAAGTGGCTAAAGTGAGCCATAGGGCTAAGCCTCAGCCTGGTTGTGAAATTGTGGTACCTAAGAAGTCACGTACCCGCATGAGTCTTGCAGAAACCATCAGTCTCGGCACGGGAGCTGCGTCTATAGCCACGATGATTGCCACTATTGCCAATGTGTTGAAATAAACTGATTATCATTATGAGTGAAAATAAAGAACCCATGACTATCGACATTGGGGCGATAATCAAAATGATATGGGCAAAGAAGATGCTGTTTGTGAAAATTCTTCCTGCCGTTTTCATTTTATCATGTTTTTATATCTTAAGTATTCCACGCTACTATACTGCAGATACAAAAATGGCGCCCGAAATGGATAATCCCTTATCAGGCGGCACTCTTGGAGACATTGCTTCTACGTTAGGCTTCAACTTTGGCGAAATGCAGACCTCCGATGCGATCACTCCTTTGCTTTACCCTAATTTGATGGAGGATAACAAATTCGTTACGGATTTGTTTAAGATTAATGTTGAAAGTCAAGATGGGAATATCAAGTGCAATTATTATGAGTATCTGAAAAGATATCAGAAATATCCATGGTGGAATAAAATCAAATCATTTGTAAGTAATTTATTTACGCCCGAAGAGAACAAAGACGCGAAAAAAGGTGGGACTGGGTTTGATCCTTATAGATTATCCCGTAATGATGACAACATTGCTGGTGCCATACGAAATAAAATTAAATTAAACGTTGACAAAAAGACTGGTGTCATATCTATTAGCGCCGAATCTCAAGACCCACTCATCAGCAAAACTCTTGCTGATTCTGTGAGGAACAAGCTTCAGGATTTTATAACAGAATACCGCACCAACAAGGCACGAACTGATTTGGAATACTACCGAAAACTAAGAGACGAGGCCAAACTTAACTATGAAAAGGCCCGTCGACTTTACGGCAGCTATGCAGATGCAAATAGTGAGGTTGTTCTAGAAAGCTACAGAGCCAAACAGAATGATTTGGAGAACGATATGCAGCTAAAATACAACAACTATACTGCCATGGTCACACAATATCAGGCAGCCAAGGCAAAAGTTCAGGAACGCACCCCTGCTTTCACAATGCTCAAAGGAGCAAATGTTCCTATCCGGCCAGCTGGCCCCAAACGAATGTTTTTCGTCGTTGCCATGCTTTTGCTTGCCACTATTGCCATATCTATCTATGCGATTAAGGATATCATCATCAAAGAATAGGGTCTTAGATGCAAGGTGTCATAGTCATACTTATTTTCATCATAACCAGCTTAATTGTTTTTCTGGAAAAATATTTGGGCAGATATAAACTGCCCATCTATGTCTTTCTTGGATTATCGCTCATTCTCGTAGCCGGTTTTAGAGAAATAGGTGTGGATGCAGACTCACTTGTTTATGAAAGCATTTACAACAGCAACATGTCTGCTGATAACGGTGTTGAGATGGAATTCTCGTTTTCATTATTGGCTTCCATCATGCATTTGTTCACAGACGATGTCCATGGTCTTTTTCTGTTATATGCCATTCTAGGCATAACACTGAAATTCATCGCCTTCAGGAATTTATCTGTTTCCTGGTTCATGCCCGTCATTGTGTTCATTAGTTACTATTTTGAATATCATGACTGTATGGAAATACGCACGTCTATTCTTTCTGCCTTTATGCTTTTAGCCATTAAACCTTTGGCCGAAGGTAAGAAACTTTATGCACTTCTATTGATTATTATGGGAGGATTCTTCCACTATTCTGCCATTATGCTTATCCCTTTGTTTTTCCTATCCAATAAGCCTATGAGCATACGGCAGAAAATATTTTGGGGACTTTGTGTACCTGTGGGTTACCTTCTCCATTTCGGAGGTAGTTCTCTTCTACTTAACGTGTCATCAAACATTCCGTATATCGGTGAGAGAATAGAAACCTATCAAAATGGAGCTATCTGGAATATTTTGGAGGGAGACCTTAACATATTTGCCCCTCTCCACTTGTTCATGATTATGCTTTTCTATTATCTGCTGTTTTTTCAGGATGTTATCATTGAGAACAACAAATATTACCCCATCATGATGAAGATTTGTGCCATCGGTATGTTTGCTTTCCCTGTGTTATCTATTGTTCCTGTTTTTGCCCAAAGAGTATCCATGCAATATTTTGTAGTCAACATCATACTCTATGCCACACTGCAGTACACTTTAAAACCGAAATGGGTAGGTGCCCTTTTTGTGATTGCAGTATCTTTCGTTCTTCTTAACTATAGTTTACCAGAGATAGGAACTCATATTTTCTGGGGTGGTGGAGATGTCAATTAAATCATTGTTCATGTTAACAAATAACGATACGACAAACAGCAAATCAAGGCACATTGCGAACAACACAATTGTTCTCTTTGTGCGTATGATTGTGCTTACAGCAATCAATCTATATGCCGTTCGTTTGGTGCTTCGTGGTCTTGGGGATGAAGATTATGGAATATTCAATACTGTAATAGGAGTGGTTACAGCTACAAATATGTTCAGTGGCGTACTTGCCCTAGCTATTCAACGCTTTTTCTCATATGCCCTTGGACAAGAAGATCAAAAGCGATTACAAGACATCTTCTCTGTTAGCATTGTCATTATGGGGGCCTTGTCTGTTGGATTATTCATTTTACTCGAAACAGCGGGACTTTGGTTTGTTGACACCCAGCTCGTTATACCACTTGAACGCATGCCGGCAGCTCATGTGGCCTATCAGTTCTCTATTATCACACTTTTGCTCTCTATATTGCAAATACCTTTTATGGCAGCTATCTTCTCACACGAAGATATGGGGACATATGCACTTATCTCCACAGCTGAATGCTTGTTGAAATTAGGTGCAGCTGTGAGCATCAGCATATTGATGGCCGACCACCTTATTGTTTATTCTGGAGGATTGGCGCTTACTTCGATTCTTGTCTTTTTTATGTATGCCATTATCGCCCGTGGCTATAAAGAATGTCATTTTCGCAAGCCTCAAGATAGAAGTTTGTATCGTCAGCTCATAACGTTCTCCGGTTGGACACTTTTCGGATCACTTGCCAGTACGGCTATGATTCAAGGCAATACGATTCTGCTCGACATTTTTTTCGGTCCTGTTATCGTCGCAGCTTTCGGTATAGCCTTGCAGATTAATAATGCTTTCAATGCACTATGTAATAGTCTTGTTCTAGCTTTTCGCCCACCAATGATTAAAGCTTTTGCCGAAAAAAGTTATAATTATTTGAACCAGTTGTTTACAGTTGCCAACAAACTTATGCTATATATTTTAATAGCTATTGCCTTACCCTTGATTGCAGAAATGGACACCATTTTGCAAATATGGTTAGGTAACCACTCTGAAAACACTGTACTTTTTGCTCGGCTTATCATTGTATATATGATTTGTCTTGTCTTGCATAATCCTATTACAATCATTATGCAAGCATCAGGACATGTTAAAGAATATCATGTACCCGTAGAAGGATTTATGCTGCTTTGCCTTCCTCTTACATGGTTATTGTTTAAATTAGGAATGCCTGCTTTCAGTTTGCTGCTTACAATGATTGGCATTACTATCGTTGCCCACGGCATTCGTCTTCTCTGTCTGCGTCACTTCTATCCAGTATTCTCCATCCGAAACTATTTTAGTACATTAATTATTCCAGGAACAATCATACTTGGAATAGCCACATTGGTTACTTTCCTTATCCGTACCCATATGGATGGTTCCACCCTCAGGCTCTGCCTCATCTTTTTGATCATCCCTTTGGTTATCTCAATGTTAGTTTTTCTGATTGGAATCAATAAAAAGGAAAGAAGTCTGATTGTAGAAATGATATTCAAACCCCTATTAAAGAAAATCAACTTATAGTGTTCACATATGAAGAAACTATTTATAAATATATTTACCGCAGTAGGGAAATTCCTTTCATATTTTTTTCCTCGCTCCATTGGAAAGTTTTTCACAGCAGCACGTGACAAGACATACACCGGCTATATCAGTAGGCGTTTCGCAAAATTAGGTAAAGGTTCTTTTTTTATGTATCGTCCCCACCATTTATTAGGAGAACAATCTATAAGCATTGGGGAAAACGATATATTTGAACCTGGACTGCAACTGACGGCATGGGAAAAAGACAGCCACAAAATACTTATAACTATCGGCAACAACTGTCTGTTTCGTCGCAATGCACATATCACTGCAGTAGAAAGCATTTCTATTGGAGACAATCTGCTGACTGGAACTAATGTGTTTATTACAGACAATTCACATGGTACTACGGATATCAATCAACTCATGAATTCCCCTCATGATAGAGAAGTGATAAGTAAAGGCGCTGTGACAATAGGCAATAATGTCTGGTTGGGCAACAATGTCTGTATCATGCCAGGTATTACAATCGGGAATGGGGCTATCATTGGAGCAAACAGCGTTGTCACACACGACGTTCCACCATTAAGCGTTGCTGCTGGATGTCCTGCCAGAATCATAAAACAATATTCGGATCATAAATGAAAAGACTTCTCTTCTTTTTTATTTGTTCACTTTTCATATTTCCTGTCAATGCTGAGATACCCATCATTGCTTTCTCTGGCATACCCGTTGACCAGTGTACACCTGACAGATTCAAGGAATTCAAAGAGGCTGGTTTTGACGTCAGTATCACTTATTGTGGAAATAAAGACGTCCATGAACTAAAAGCTATTCTTGACATTGCCCAGAAGCAGAAGGTGAAAATGCTGATTATCAGTACTATCTTAAATGAACATCCTGAAGCAATTGCGCCTGTATTGAAAAATCACCAGGCCTTATTTGGCTATACCTTACAAGACGAACCTACAGAGAAGGACTTTCCCAAACTAAAAACACTGTTCCAAAAGATTCGTTCCTTCGACAAAAATGCTGTTTGTTACATTAACCTTCTTCCCAACTGCGGAGTTGAAATACCCGGCAAAGAAGAAAACGGTGCTGTCTATAACCGTTATTTACAACAGGCATCTACAATTGGAGCAGAACAAATATCATTTGACAATTACCCCATACTAAAGACAGGCATTAGGGATTTTTGGTATAGAAACCTGGAATCCATCCGACAGGAAAGCCTGAGAACAGGTAGGCCTTTCTGGGCCTTCGTACTCTGTACACCCCATTATCACTATCCGCAACCTAATCTTGCCTCACTGAGACTTCAAATTTATTCTAATCTTGCCTATGGTGCAAAGGCTATTCAATATTTTACTTATTGGACACCTCAGCCTTACCAAGAATACGACTATCACAACGGTCCTATTAGCCTTGACGGGAAAAGAACTTCAACATACGAGCTTGTTAAATTGATGAATCAGGAACTGCGCGGTATACTTCCGTTATTTGACGGAGCTGAAATTGTTTCTGTCAATCATCTTTTAAGAATTCCCAACGGAACCTCAAAGCTCAAATCATCCCCTCTTAATATCAATAGTCTGAAAGTCATTGGAAGAAAAGGGGCCATCGTCTCCACCATGAACAAAAATGGACACAAATACATGTTGATTGTCAATAAAGATCATATGCAGTCCATGAGGTTACTTATCAAAGCAAAAAATACTGTAAGACAGGTTACCAAGAATCTCTCCGAGGTAGCGGTTAAAGAATCCTACACCCTATCAGGAGGCGATATGCTCATTTTCCGCTTGCAATGATCAATCCTAAACCAAAATTAACAATCTCAGATAATAATAAAAGCACCCCTCCGTTGATATAATAAAGAAAAAACTGATGAAAGCAAGAATCATAGCCAACTACCTGCCACAGTTCCATCCTGTACCTGAAAATGACAAATATTGGGGACCAGGATTTACCGAATGGACAAACGTGGCAAAGGCACGTCCACTTTTTCGTGGGCACTATCAGCCCCGTATTCCTGCCGATTTGGGTTTTTATGACCTGCGCCTGCCAGAAATACGGGAACAACAAGCCCAAATGGCCCGCGAAGCTGGCGTTGAGGGATTCTGCTATTGGCATTACTGGTTTGGAAATGGCCGACAGGTACTGCAGCGCATCTTCAACGAGGTGGTAGAATCTGGGAAACCCGACTTTCCTTTTTGTCTGGCATGGGCAAACCATGACTGGGACACGGGTTCGTGGCTGAAAGGCATCAAGAAAGAAGTCATCTTTCAGCAACTTTATCTCGGCAAAGAAGACCATATTTTGCATTTCAAGACACTTCTTCCAGCTTTTCGTGATCATCGCTACATCAAAGTCGATGGAAAGCTCCTTTTTATCATATACGACCCATACCGTTTTGAACATGTGGAAGATTTCATGGAGACCTGGCAACAACTGGCATCCGAACATGGGTTACCAGGCTTCTATTTCATAGCCATGGCCAATTCCACTAACACCATCATCCGAAAACCAGATGGTGGTGTAGCAAAAGGACGTGTCATTCCCGATATTAAGAGTAGCGCAAAAGTGTATAATGATATTCTTGCATTAGGATTTGATGGAATCAATTCTTTTGGAAAGTCGCGTGCAGAAATGATTGTCAAAGGCACTTATAGGCGTGCTTTACTCTACAGGCTTCATGAGCACCTTTCATTCTTGCCCACCCTTAAATATGATTATCCTAAGGTTGTCAAACATTTTTTCGCTCCAGAGGACACCTGGGAAAATATTTATCCTACCCTATTCCCCGGGTGGGACCGCACACCGAGAACAAACGACTCCGAAGGTGTCTATGTAAATGCTTCTCCAGAGAATTTCAGATCTCATATAGAGCAAGCCCTAAAAGTTATAGAAAAGAAAACCTATGAGCACCGATTACTCTTCTTGCGTTCATGGAATGAGTGGGGAGAGGGTAACTACGTGGAGCCTGACTTGAAATACGGACACGGCTTTTTAGATGCAATAAAGACTGCCATATCGTAACATTCTTTATAAACAATGTCCCAAACAAAACCTCATATCTGTTGTATTATAAACATAGGTCCTCACTATGATTTTCCCATCTATGACCTCATGGGAAAAACATTTGATTGTGATTTCTATTTAGGTGACCGGCTTGAATACAACATCAAGACATTCGACTATCATCAACTTACAGGCTTCCAAAAGACACTCCACAATAGTTATTTCTCAAAATTCTATTGGCAGAAAGGAGCTATGAAATTACTTTTCAAAAAATATGACTACTATATCCTCACTGGCGAGCCCTTCTGTCTATCAAATTGGTTAATTCTTTTGTTAGCCAAATTAAGCAGCAAGAAAACTGTAGCATGGACCCACGGCTGGTATGGTCGTGAAGGAAAAATAAAAGGAATGATAAAACTTTGTTTTTTCCGGTTGTTTGACAAGCTATTGGTTTACAATGAATACGCCATAAACCTTCTCACTCAACAAGGAATCAACAAGCAAAACATGTTCTGTATTGCCAATTCGCTAGATTCTGACCACATCAAATCGCTTAGAGAGCAACAACATAACACAGAATTATATCAAAGTCATTTCGGTAATCCTCATCCTGTGATTATCTATTGTGGAAGAATACAGAGGCGCAAACGTCTGGATATTCTCATTGAGAGTGTGAAAAAGCTCAATGACAGTTCAACTCCAGTTAATCTGATTCTGGTCGGGAAAGATGATGAACATGTCAATCTGGAACAATTAGTTCAGAAACTTAATCTTCAGAAACAAATATGGTTTTATGGCCCTTGCTATGATGATGCCGTGCTTGGTCAACTATTTTATCAAGCTTCATTGTGTGTCTCTCCAGGCAATGTAGGTCTCACCGCTATCCATGCGCTCTCTTTTGGTTGTCCTGTCATTACTCACAACGATTTTCCTTATCAAATGCCTGAGTTTGAAGCCATCCGTCCAGGCATTACAGGTGATTTCTTTAATCGTGACAACGTGGAAAGCTTAACAACTACGATTCAGAATTGGCTTAAAAATCACGAAAATGATCGGGAAATCATTCGTCAGCATGCATATGATGAGATAGACCATAAATGGAACACTCATTATCAAATAGACGTATTACGCAAGGTTTTGACCTAAATATCAAGAGGGAAAAACATGGATAGAAAAATCATTATCTTTGCATTTACAAAAGAATTCATATGAACAAGATAGAAATCATACAACTCCCCAAGATAGAAGATCCGCGCGGAAACCTCTCTATCATTGAGCAGTTCAAGAACATCCCTTTTGAGATAAAGCGTGTACATTGGATATATGACGTGCCGGGAGGTATGGACCGTGGAGGCCATGCCTACAAACTGACAGACGAGTTCATCGTGGCTCTTTCCGGCAGTTTTGATGTGGAGATCGACGACGGCGTTGAGATATCTGTTTTTCCGCTGAATCGTTCCTATTATGGGCTCTTCGTTCCCAAAGGCTTATGGCGCTGTATGACCAATTTCTCTACTAACTCTCTGGCCTTAGTCTTGTCGTCTACAGATTACGATGAAGCAGACTATATTCTCGACTATGATGATTTTAAAGCATGGAGGAAACAACAATGATCAGTGTTTTCGACTGCTCTCTCTACGAGCTCAATAAATTTCATTACCCAGAAGGTAATCTGACATACGTTTATCAGAATGTCCATGTACCATTCTCCATCAATCGTGTGTTCTACTCCTACGACATCCCCGGAGGCGAAAGTCGCGGTGCCCATGCCCACCGTCATTGCCATCAGTTTATCGTTGCTGCCAGCGGCAGTTTTGAAGTGGCACTTGATGATGGCGTGAATAAACGGACTGTACTTTTGAATCGTCCTTATTACGGCCTGCATGTTCCACCTGGGATTTGGGCTGCTGAACAGGGTTTCTCATCGGGAAGTATCTGTTTGGTACTGGCTTCTGAAGGCTATCAGGAAGACGACTATATCCGGGACTACGATGAGTTCCTGAAATATATTGAAGAACAGAAGAAGTAATATTATATGGTAAAACTGTTAGACCTGCAGGCCATCACCATGATGCATGGCGAAGAATACGAGGCCGCAGCAAAAAGAGTTATCGAATCAGGGTGGTTTCTTCAGGGAAAGGAAAACCAGACCTTTGAGAAAGACTATGCCCAATACATAGGAACCAGCCATTGCGTGGCTGTAGCTAACGGACTGGATGCGCTGAAACTCATTCTCCGTGGTTACAAGGAACTGGGAGTGATGAATGACGGCGACGAAATCATCGTACCCGCTAACACCTATATTGCTACTATTCTGGCTATCACCGACAACCGTCTTGTTCCCGTATTAGTGGAACCTACATGGGAAAACCTTGAACTCGATATCGACAAAGTAGAAGCTGCTATCACGCCTAAGACGAAAGGTGTCATGACCGTACATCTCTATGGTCGCATTGCTTTCAACGATAAGCTGAAAAAAATATGCCAAACACATGGTCTTAAACTGATGGAAGACTGCGCACAAAGTCATGGTTGCACTTGGAATGGCATTAAAACAGGTGCTCTCGGGGATGCAGCAGCCCACTCTTTTTATCCCGGGAAAAACCTCGGAGCCTTTGGAGATGCTGGAGCGGTAACCACCAATGACCGCGAACTAGCTGAAACCATCCGCGCACTCGCCAATTACGGAAGCCAGAAGAAATACGTTTTCAAATATGTGGGAATAAACAGCCGCATGTCAGAACTCGACGCTGCCGTGCTCGATGTAAAGCTGAAATACCTCGATGAAGACAACCAGCGGCGACAGAAGCTCGCTGCATTCTATTATGAGCATATCAGCAATCCTCTCATTACGCTTCCTTCAAGACTGAAGGATGAAAATAATGTGTATCACCAGTTTCCCATATTCTGTGAATATCGCGATAAGTTACAGGAGCATCTGCATACTAAAGGTATTCAGACCCTCATCCACTACCCTATCCCACCTCATAAACAAGAGTGCTACAAAGATTGGAACGACCGGAAATATCCCATCACAGAAAAGATTCATGCACAAGAACTCTCTATTCCCATGAATCAGGTGGTCAGTGAAGAAGATGCCAGCATGGTTGTAGATGCCATAAACACTTTTTGCTTATGATGAATTTCTGTACGCTATTTGATTCATATTATCTTCACAAAGGCATTGCCTTGTATCTCTCCCTCGAACACGTCACATGCGATTTTCACCTGTACGTGATGGCTTTCGACAAAGAAAGCTATGGAAAGCTGACAGCTTTAGGCTTCAAACACATGACCGTCGAACTCGTTGACGATTTCGAAAGCCCTGAACTTCTTGCAGTAAAACCCTCACGGTCAAAAGGAGAATATTGTTGGACATGCGGACCTTCTGTTATCTACCATTTCCTGACCAAAAACAATCTGGACGAAATTACCTATCTTGATGCAGACCTCTTCTTCCTTACCGATCCTAAGACTATTTTCGAAGAAATTGGCAGCAGTTCTGTGGCCATTACCGAACAAGGTATAGATGAAAAGACAGCGAATACCTATGGACGATATTGTGTACAATACATGACTTTTCGCAAAGACCAGGAAGGTATCGAGGCTCTCACATGGTGGCGCGACAGATGCATCGAATGGTGCTATGCAAGAATTGAAGACAACCGATTTGGCGATCAGAAGTATCTCGACGAATTTCCTAAACGATGGAAGAATATCTATGTTGTGAAGAATCTGGGCGTAGGTATCGCACCTTGGAATATGCATCGCTACCAATATACTGACGACCATCTTTCATTCCGAGGCATAACATACCCATTTGTGTTCTTCCATATGCATGGCGTGCAGGTGGATGTTGAAAGCACAAAGCTAACGCTCAAGAGCAAAGATGCCCAACTTTCAGAAGCATGTGTCCGACTGTTCTATCAGCCCTATGCTGAATTGTTAAAACACGTGCTGAACACCTATATGGGATACCATATTGACAGCATTGATATACAAGACATGTCTCAATTGAAGGTTTGGGAATACAAACTTAGAAGTATGGTTAGAAATAACAAAATGGTGAGATGGCTCTACTATTCTCTTTTGAAAAAGAGTTCTAAGGGACATGGAACAAAGCTTTAAAACTAAAAGTTTACACTTAACATTTTGCAAAGTCGAATATATTCTGTATCTTTGCAGCCCACAACGTAGAATCAAATGAAGATATCCATCATTACAACCACCTACAACAGCGCATCAACTGTGGAAGACACATTCCGCAGTTTGTTACGTCAAGGATACCAAGATATAGAGTATATCGTGGTTGATGGTTGTTCTACCGATGGGACCATTGATATCATCAAGCGATACGAGCCTCAGTTTGAGGGCAAGATGAAATGGATATCTGAAAAGGACGAAGGCATCTACGACGCCATGAATAAAGGTTTCGCCATGGCAACTGGTGATGTAATCGGAATCCTTAACAGCGATGATTTCTATACGGCTGATGATATATTAAATAAGGTGGCTGACACCATGAGCAAGGATGACAGTCTGGATGCAGTTTATGGCGACATCCATTATGTACATCCCGATGACTTGCAAAAGAGCATACGCTACTATTCCTCGAAGCCATTTCGCCGTATTTGGATGCGCTTCGGTTTTATGCCTGCCCACCCTGCTTTTTATTGCAAACGGGCAATCTATGAGAAATACGGAGCTTTTGACCTGGAATTCCCTGTATCCGCTGACTTTGAGAACCTGTTGCGGCTTATCTTTGTTCACAAGATCAAGACTAAATACATTGAGGCTGACTTCGTTACTATGCGAACAGGAGGCATGTCTTCAAGCGGTTTAAGAAGTCTGAAAGCTGGTCTGAGGGATCGTTCTAAGGCTTTGAAGAAAAACAACGTATATTCCAACAAGTTGTTTCTCTTCTCCCTTTATATATATAAATATGTGAAGATGCAGCTTCACAAGTGGCAAAACTGATCATTCCACAAAACATCCTCTTTTTTTATCGTGGCAAAAATTCTTTCCCATTTTCATTATTGTCTAATACGCTGATGCTCAGAGCATAACGTTTTTAGAAAACATCAGATAGCAAAAAAAGGGATTTTTCATGCATATTTTTGCCTCTGTGAAATACAATATTTCATGACTTTGTAGGTTTATAATATATGATAGCGAATCTTATTCTGCGAATGAGTCCATATACAGAAGTACCCACTCCGTTTATCAAAGACGGCATGAACGAATTTGAGCGAAACACGAAACGAGCTTTGGATTTCGTGGTAGCTATTGTCGCCCTTATCGTTTTCTCGCCGCTTTTCCTGATTTGTTATATTGCCGTGAGAAGAGAAGATGGAGGTCCCGCTATATTCAAGCAGGAGCGTATAGGGCGATTTGGACGGCCGTTTATGATTTATAAATTCCGCAGTATGAGAATGGATGCAGAGAAAGACGGACCAGCACTTTATCAGCATGAAAACGACACCAGGATGACAAAAGTAGGTAAATTCCTGCGTGACCACCATTTGGACGAACTACCCCAGTTGTGGAATGTAGTAAAAGGCGATATGGCCTTTATCGGCCCTCGTCCGGAGCGCGAGTATTTCATTGAAAAGATTATGGACAGAGATCCCCGCTACAGATATCTTTTTCAAATACGTCCTGGTGTAACCTCTTATGCTACACTTTACAATGGCTACACGGATACGATGGAGAAAATGCTGCGTCGACTGGAGTTGGATCTCTATTATCTGGAGCACCGCTCCTGGTGGTTTGATGCTAAAATCTTGCTGAAGACCTTTATCAACATCGTTTTCGGAAAGAAATTCTGATTACAGCAACTCCCGCAACCGCTATCAGGATTTCACAGAATCCATAAATATCATTATATCAACTTGTTACAAGTGAAGGTAAACCTTCACTTTCCCTTCTATATTGGAAGCCCTGTAATTAGGGCCTAATCACTTCGCTTTTTCGTCACTTTTGAAGAGTGATTAGGCCCTAATTACGCTTCAAAAGTTACATCTTTTTAAAACGTAGTCTGAATATCCCGTTATTGAGAATCATATTGGAACTAGAAAGAGACTCCACGTTAAAGGCTTCCTCCAAACTGTTTATTCCTACCTTCCCCAACGTTACCAGGTCATCATAAGGTTCATCTCCGTCTTTACGATTAGAAAGATATGGCTGATTCACAATCAGTTTTCCGTCAGTATGGTTAAAGCGGAAAAACATTTCAGGTACGCCATAGGTATGATCGATGATTTCCATCATGTTCACCTGAAAGGCCCAGAATACCAAATCATCTGACATATCCTTTACGCCGCCAGTGGAAAGAGTGTCCACACTGACCAGATGCCATT
>Ga0256404_1001856_pt1 | contig 48947 bp, 39 predicted proteins | sample RumenRJG_01DNA_FD_185990 | JGI IMG/M metagenome (GOLD analysis project Ga0256404, IMG submission 185990) | Bovine rumen microbial communities from Lethbridge, Alberta, Canada - RJG_01 | ecosystem: Host-associated > Mammals > Digestive system > Stomach > Rumen | place: Canada: Alberta | collected... | reverse complement strand
ATATTGATTGGTATAACAATAAAAGGATAAAAATGAAGTTAAAAGGAATGAGCCCGGTGCAATACCGAGCTCAATACCTTAGGGAATAAATAACGTGTTTAACGTCCAACTTCTTGGGTTCACTTCAAAATGACACACCCTCTTAAGCATTGAATGAATTAACATGCTGAGAAATACCTGCTTTTCTAATACATCTTTTCGGCCTTCATTTCCATGGATTGACTACCCATAGTTAGAGTAAGATAAGCAGTAGAGGCGGTAAGAGAATTGACAGTATATGTTATATACAATTCATTGTTTACGTAAGTTTTAATGGTTTTACCGCTAACAGTGAAAGTTCCACTGCCATTTCCTAAATAACCTGAACCATAGAATCTGCCACCCTCATAAAAGGTGATGTCCATCCCAAACCGTGTATAAGGATATTTGGTGACATCATACCATTTGCCATCAACTTTAAGTTCAACGGCTTTCCATTTGCCATAGAGCTGTTCCATGGGATAGGCAAAGCTGTCATCGTCATCCTTTGAGCACGAAGTAACACACAGGGTAAAGAATGCTGCAAGGAGCATCATAATAGATAATTGTTTCATTGTATAAGTTGAGTGTTTATATGCCATTACTCATCGGCTTTATTGTTTAACAATCTGAGATTTCAAAGTGCTGTAATGGTCTTGAAGTTTATAGATGACAACACTTCCATTACCTGAACAGTTCTGTGTGTACGTCAAACCGTCACAATATACGTAGTACCACATTGATTCTTCAATGACTTGTTGCAAAGAGTTGTCCTTACAATACTGATATTTTATAAGGTATTCGGATTGATATTGGATTTTTGTTACTATACTTCCATAAGTTACATGCAATCCCCATATTTTGAAAGTTTCGCCAGTCTTAGGTACAGGAAGCTCTTTGCCAGTCTTTATCAAATTCACATTTACAGACTGTTTGTTGCTGCTCTTGAAATCTAACATTTCACCTGAAAGGGTCAGTCCTTTGTCAGTCTTTTCTATTTTCAAATTATCCTTCGTATAGAGATAACCATTGTTCAAAGTCAGCGTATTCTTGTCTAGGGAATAGGTACCAGCCCCCATCAACTTATCGTTGAAACATAAAGAATAGTGTCCTGTTTCTGTAAAAGCAATAAAGTATAAATCATTTGAACCAGAAACAGACCACACTCCGTCCAAATCGCTTGTTTTCAAATATGTTGGTTCTTGCTGCTGTTGTTCTGGACTTCCATTTATACTGTCACCGTCATCCTTTGAACATGAAGTAACACACAGGGTAAAGAATGCTGCAAAGAGCACCATAAAAGATAATTTCTTCATTGCTTAGGTTGAGTGCTTATATGCCATAACTCATCGGCTTTATATAATTGAGTTGATAATTAGAAATCAAAGTAATCGTCACAGTCAGTATCGCAGTCACAACTTTCACTGCAATCATAATCATCATGGCAATGATAGTCATCATGATCCATGTAACCGTCATCATAGCCATCTTCATCGCCCCGGCCATAATTCCTGCTTGAATAATCAGAATGATTGTTATTATTCTGGTTATTTCTTAGGCTGTTCAAGAAAGCCCCGAATAAAAGAAAATCGAGTAATCCCATAAGCGTACATTTTAAGTTTGACATTGCAAAGGTAGATTTTATCTGTGCAGTCTATCTGCACAAATAAAATAAAGTGTGTTTTTCTTATTATTTTTTTTGCGAACAGACACAAAAAGGAGCAACTGACCTCACTGCGAACTGCTCCTAACAGCGTTAGATATTATTCAGCGTCTGAACCTCGGATATTCAAAGATCTTACCACTTGAATAAGAGACCGATGTCTGCGCTTAATAATGATGGAGTCTCACGACTCATTGTATCTATTCTAATTCTTTTTTACATAAAAGGTAATTTTATGTATGAAGGTGCAATTTCCGCTGTGAAAGGAATGTAAAAATCAGATAACGTCCACTGAGGTTCTTTCCTTATTTTAAGATATTTCCCTATCGTTTGTTTCCATAAATCATTATCATGTCCATATTGTGCACATATACATACTGCCAATGCAGCAATAGAATTAAGTGCAGTCTTTAAATTTGCTTTGTCAAAGCATTGGCTTCTATTATGTTTAATCTTATTATAGTCATCATACCAAGTTAGTGAACTTGTAGGATGGGATTTATTCCATTCATCAAATGGCGATAATAATGGTAATTCTTCACAATCTTTAATTTCTATTGAATACTCATTTAATCTCATAACTTCTAGGAGTTTAACATAATCACCAGTGAAAGTTTTATCATTAATATCGCAATAATCATTTTTCACCAAAATATTATGCATCATAGAATCAAATTCCATACATGCTAAGAGAATAATATTTCTTATGTAATGCCCATAGGATGAGAGATTGTTAGAGGTAGGTGCCAGTACCTTAAATACTTGGATCAGGTTTTCTATTATAATATCCAATTGCCGCATGAAATCGAGGTATTCATGTTTTGATTCTATTATTTTGTAATCATCATATTCGCTGTTAGTGGGGTTATTATCAATTATGAAATGTTTTTGTTGAAGTTTGTAAGAAAAAACAGGTCGATATATATTCTTATATCGTTCACCAATTCCAAATATTGGTTTTGTCTCCTTAATGAGATATTTATAGTTCAAGTTAATAATATTCTTGTTTTTTTCTATGAAGTCATTGACGTCCTCATATAATTCACCATCGTTTTGTCTCATTGGACATCCGCTTCGTAAGACATCATTTAGCATAATCCATTCCAGTTTGCTGCCTTCACATGAAAACAACAAATCAGATGAAAAACTTGGATTAGTAGAATCCTGTATTAAGCTATAAATTATAACATCATTTTTTTTCATATCCTTGAATGGTTTTAGAGAAATACTTTATTGTATATTGACATCTAAGAAATCCATTCCCATTTCTTCTGGAGAAAATGGAGAGTCCTTTTTATAAAATACAATATTACTGTGATTGGATGAATCCAATACATATCCGCAAGAACACACAATATAATTTAATGAATCACATTGCCAACTATTTATTTGCAATGAACAATCTGGGTCAAAGCATCTAAGTTTGTCACGCAAATCCATTGCATATAGTTTGTAATCATCAATAAAGGTGTCAAGAGCATCTGATATTTTCTTCTGTTCCATTCGGCTCTTATCCTTATAGTCGTCGCTGTTTAGAACTTTATCACGCCATTTGTTTTTGTTGAATTCAACTATTGGATATTTTGTGAAGATATAACTTGGCACCTTTGGATCTATTTGAATGCATGTAATAAACGTTGCAATCAGATTGTAATAAGGAAAAAGTATTCGCGGCATTTCATAAGCCTTTAACAATGTGTTCTCTACATACTGTTTCAACATCTCTTTCCTAAAAATGATTGCAATACGTTCAACGCATGTAATATCTCTTAATGAAACTGGAATAATATTAGCAGAATCAACCGAAGATCTTACATATTCGTCATCAGCATCATTGTTGTCATATGCAATTATATAGGTATTCTCTGATAATGATTGATTGCCAGACAAGTAGGGAAGGTCACAAGTTACTACAAATCTTAATTTTTGAGAGCCAACCATAACATTGATTACTCCATACTCGTCAACGGAAAGACGTATGTCTGGACAATTATCACGTTGAGCTTTCCATTGCTTATCCGTACCTACGATATTATAGCCAAGATACTCGATGTCTTTAACTGCATAATTGATTATTGATATACCGTAATTTCGAACATTGTTGATAATATATTCATCAGCATCTGCCTTATTATCGTCAGGATTAGCATTTTCTTCTTTGAGTAATAAAACCCAAAGTTTCTTTAGATACCTATAATGTTTGTCGTTAATCAGAACGTTTGTGTCATGATATTGTACAGACTTGACTAAACGTTGATCTACATTATAAAACAAATCATACTGACGGAGCTTTAATAAAGAGTCTCTTAACTTTTTGAGACGTTTCATTGTGGAAGTCACAATCTGAATGTCAGCGTTTGCTGCCTTGTAATTCCCAGATTGTTCGTCATAAACCTTTCCGGCAAGACTAAGTTCTCTTCTTACTTTCTTATACCAACAATCTTCTGATTTCTCATGTTTTTCTATCAACTTGGAATACTCAATGAGAAATTCTGTAATGTCACGTGTATATCGCAACTTTCTTTCCAAATGATGTGCTGCTCTTGTGACCAATGCAATAACTAATTGATTTTCGAAAACATTCTCATCGGAAATTATCTCCTCTGTCAATATACGACTTGGCCTAAAACTGACTAATCCTTTATGGAGCCAATCTTCTGTATGAGCAGCCAAATATTGGTTGCTTCTATTTGAAATACGCTTTGCTCTTGAAACTGGTACTTTTTCGATTGTACGATTGAGTTTAGAGTATGGTGCATGGAAAATTGCTTCAATATGCTTGAAGTCTTCTTCCATTTGCGTCGCAAAATCACCAAATTCCAATCCATTCTTAATTCCCTGTAGCAAAGGAATTGACCTAAAATCGCCGTTCTCTACAGATTCTGAAATGATTTCAAAGATATTATGCTTATCTTTGTTAACATCGTCTAAAAGTTCCTGATGAATACGTTGACCTTCTTGAACTTTATAGCTTTTTGATGTCAATTCCTTATAGGTTGAACCCATAGAAATAGCATATCTTCCTAACTCAATATCGTCAGGAAGATTGCTTTCATTAAGGATTTTTCCAGTATATCTGTCGATTATCTGCATTATTTTTTTAAAATCTCAGCGTTTAACAGTTTATTTCCTTCAACAGGTTCTTGTTTCTTGAATGCCTCAGAGAACAATTTGTTATATTTCTTTTGGAAATCCTCCAAATTGTCCGCTGTCAAGTCATACCTATTCTTCAACGATCTGAACAAACGACTTGTAATCAAGTGGTCTGCTGCTTCTGCAAGACATTCGGTGGTATCTTCTCCAAGTGCAATATAGCCACATATGAACTTCCTTGCCTGTTCATCAAAACGGTTGCCAATGCCTATTCCACGGTCATTTAGCCAATTACAGAGAGATTGAGTTTTGATGAATTTGTCAAATTCCTCATATCTACTTAAGTACTGTACTTCTGCATCAGCAAATTGCTCTCGAAGCCAATGATAATCTACTGAGAGTCTGTCTCTGCTTGTTGGATTTGCAGATTTAGCCACCCGGATCTCTTCCATAACCTTGCTCTTGTCGTTGGTTCCCATAACCATGACGTTAGAGCGGTCATAAGTTTTGGGAGCGAAGTCCAAGGTTGTTTCATCATGATTGGCAGTTCCGATGAATCTTACATTAGGAGGTAACTGCATCTGACGGCCTTTGAACAACTTCGGCAAAAGTTCTTCGTCTGCATTTATCTTGATATAGCGGTCGCCAGTGCTTTGTTCCATCAATGAAAGGAAATCAGCAAAGTAATGCTCTGGATGTGACAGATTCATTTCGTCAAGAATGATGAGGAAAAGGGTGTTCTTGTATTTGGGTTGAGCGGCTAAATACAATGCTTTGAAGAAATCCGTTTCCTTGTATTTCTTTTCAAAGTTGTTGTAAAAGCCCATCAAGTCCATGTTATCACGCCAACCAGATTGAATGGCGCAAATGCGGTATGGCTCATTTCTATTTCCATTATCGTCCTTACCAGTGTACCCCTCTGCACCAGCAACAAGTGCCTTTGCAATTTCACGCGGCAAACTTGTCTTACCTGTACCACTTATACCTTGTAAAATGCTAAGGAGTGACATGTTAAGTCCTGCCATAAAGGTACGAATGGTCTTCTGATCATAATAGAATGGCTTGGGGTCTTTGGCACTGGCCATGTACTTCTGCAAATACTCAACAAGTTCCTTTAAGCTATTTGGGCGGATATATCTTAACTTGCGGTTTGCAAGTTCAGCATCTTCATCCATGTGTCTTGTCTGTTCAAAAGCACTTTGCTTGGCTTTCTCCTCGTCTTTAAGTTGATTGATGGTCTCATGCAAGTCTGCAACAGTTCTCAACAAACTTTTTTCTCTTGCCTTTGAACTGTCAATCTGTGCCTTATATGTATTGATTTCAAGTATATAGGCATCGGCATTATGTAAAGAGAGTCGAAGTTCGCTAAGTCTTTCTTCGCTGACTTTATTTTCCATCTCACGAATTTTAGCCTTCAATTCTGTGACAGCATTCGCTTTTTCTTCGTATTCTGCCTCAGAATGGCGTGAATCCAACTCTTCCTCCAGCTTCTTGCATTTCTCTTTGAGAATATTTTGTTCTTTAATCATCTTCTCTGCATCAGAAGACTCAAAAGCAGACATGAGTTCGCGCTTGAAGTCGGATAGTGATTTATTCTCTCTTTCTAACTTCATGTTCTTGTTCTTTAACGAGAACTTTTCATCTTCCAAATCATTAATCTTATCATCATACTCATCTTCTATTTCCTGTCTGATGCGTTTCTCTGCAGATTTCTTGGAAGACTCAAAGAGTTTACGCTTTCTTTCAAGTTCTGCTTTATCTGCCTCTAACTGAAGATTTTGCTCGTCTAATTCTTCTTTCTTCTTATTGAGCTCAGAAAGAGAGCTAATATAAGATTCATGCTTCTTACCCATATCTTCAACCAGAGTTTTGGTTGAATTGGTAATTTCTTCTTCAGTAGAGCGCATCGAATCCAAAAGGCTTTTTATGACAGTGGTATATTCTCCATTGTCTATAGCCATTTTCTCCTCGTCGAGCTTCTTCTGCCTATCGTTATTCTGCTTTCTTTCTGATTCAAGTTTCTTTTCTTCATCTTTTTTATAGACCTCAAAATCCTTTTTGTCTTTAGCCAATGTAGCTTGATCTTGAAGATGCTGGTCTTTAATTTCTTCAGCTCTCTTTTCGATCGCCTTGATTCGAACCAACATATCATGAAGTTTGCTGATGTAGCCATCAACATTACCAGTTTTCTTAATGTCTTCTATCCTCTGAGCATCTTCTTTGGTATCAACAAGTTCCTCTGCAGGGATTCCCGCTGCTTCAACTGGCATTTCTTCTTCTGAGAATGTAGTAATCTTATCCACTTGTTCTTGGGTAAGATCTGTCACAACCTTAACATGAGAATCAATATTCTTGTTATTTTGGTTGTTCTTATTCTTATTTTTGTTCTTATTCTTTCCCATTATTCCAGTGTTTTAATATAATCGTTAATTAAATCTGTCATAAAGCTGAAATACTCTCTGGCATCATCTCCAGTAAATGCCGAACTTCTGTCTTGTGACTCAGTAGTACCATGACCAACGTGATTACGCATTTCTGTTATGCCAACGATAGTATCAATTCGATTCTTGAAAACTTTAATGACCTTGCAGTCTTCAAGGTTCGGTTCACATGAAAGAGACATAATGAACTTCATCAGATAATCGAGAAGAGAACGCCCTTTCCAATTTTTTGTTTTCAATTTTAATAAAACATTTGGAACGAAAGTGGTATCAGAAAGGATCTTTTTCCTATATACTGCTTTCAAGCAGTCTTGTCTGTCCACCTGTGCAGCATATTCACCATAATTGTTGTCCAGGTCTTCATAAATATCCTCTCTATCTGTTTGGTCTTGTAATAATATGCTCTCAATAGCAGACTGCATATTCATGAAGAACATTTGCTTCTGAGCATGACTGATTGATTTGAAGTCATTACGCTCCATCCGCATATAAGAATTAACTACGTCATGTATGGCTTGCTGAATATTAGAGTCCATCTTCTGGAAATTATCATCAAAAACGATAGCGATTCTTTCCTGGACCTGTTCCTCAAACCATTTTACACTTTCATCAAACTTCCGATTGTTTTCAGTAACAACATCCTTGAAGGTGTTGAACAGAACGGTTGAAAACTGTCTGTTGGTTTTCTTTTCCTTTTCAAGATATAGCTTCAGCTCATAGTTATTCCCTTTACCGAAAGGATCAAGAACAAGCCAGTCATCATCGTACCCATTATCCCCTTGTGGGAGATAGATGTAAGTACATACCATCACAGTCTCTGGCTTATTGTTGGGGATATACTTAATCTGAAACATTTGTTGAGTAATGTCTTCAACATCGCCATCGCCCTCCATATCCCTGTAGGTGGAATTCTTTATAACTTGAAGAATTTCTTCCTCTGAAGGTGGAAGGCCAAGCGTGTTATCACTCTCAATAATGTTCAATGGAGCCTCTACAGATCTTGTTCCTCTCTCTGTATTATAGACAAGTTCACCATTGGAAACTTCGGCAAAATTTACTTCTCTCTGATAATAAGGAAAGAGTTCATTACCATCATCGTATGAGAAAATATAGCCAATCTGCCTTTGAGAATCATCTACTATGAATCCATCAGCATTGTTACGCATCTCTTCTCCTTTTGGTGTCAGAAACCCCGTGCTAAGTAAAAGTCCTTTACTTTCAAGCTGTGAAACAATAAGATTGATCAAGTGCTCGTCAAGATGCAACAACTCTGCAATCTTTGCATTACTAATCTGAGGCATATACTTTAATTTGAGTACAGCCTTTTGAAAGTAATTCAAACCTGATGTAAACTTATTGGTCTGAATTCTAAACATGCTCATTGGAATAGAAACCAATAGACATTTGTCACTTGGTTTCGCCATTCCCATGAAAATTGTCTTATTAGATTCTATTGCCATATGGTTTGTTCTTTGTTATATTTGTACAAAAATCGTAAATGCCAGGCACATACTTTTCTGCATAGCTATCTTCGAACATATTGGAATCGCCAACAACTATGACTAATTTCTGTGCTCGTGAGAAGGCTACATTCAAACGGTTCTTCAAAGTCAAGAATCCAAAAACTCTCTTTTCATTTCCGTCTTCTCGACTTTGACTATTGGAACGAACTGTGCTGAGAATCACAATATCAAATTCCTTTCCTTGGAACGAGTCAACAGAGCCGATACGAAATTTTTCCTTATCACCATCGAGAGTTCTATATTTAGGAGCAATGCTATAACCATCCTTGTCTTTTATAACGTAACCATGTTCTGGTTTTGCCGCTTCTTCAAATAGCGTTGTGACCTGCTTCGAATAGAAGGTAATAACACCGACAGATAGATTCTTGAACTCTGGATCATCTCTAAGTTCGTCTATAATAGACATGATTCTTACGGCTTCAGCTTGCCTACATTTACTCTGGCCTTTGCTCTCAGGTTTGTCACCCGGAACGTTACAGAATATCATTGTCTTGTCTTTCGCCCATGGAATAGACAAGTGATGTTGCTTTGTCTCGTATAATTGTTCACTGCCTGGTTTGAGCATACCTTCACCTGTTTGGGGGTCTTTATAGTACGTGTTACTAATAAAGTCGCCAATAGTTGGATGCATTCGGAATTGTTCATTAAGTGTGATACATCTTTGACGTTTCGCTTTCTGAACATTTTCAAATATAATACCAAACAATGACTGTTCATAGAGTCTGCGCTTTTCTTTCTTTTCATCAATGTCTTCTATCATGGCGAGACTCCTTTCAGCAACATCGGATTCGAGAAGATGAGGAAGCTGATTTTGGTCACCAACCATGATAATACGGTCTTCAGCCTTGACCATTGGAATGATTAAGTCAAGAGGATTAGAACGTGCAGCCTCTTCCAAGATAACATTCTTGATATGGGAAAAATCCTTCATCTCCTTACTTCCTGCCAACTGATTTGTGGCTGCTACTGTATCACCATATTCTTTAAGTGAATAGCGAATGTAGGATGAATTTCCATGAAGTTCCTTTTTCAAATCAGACAGGACAGAGCGGATAAAATCATCCTCATTTTCGTAGTTGGTTTCTTCATACCTTCGAGCACAAGTGGCGGCATCTTCAAGCCATGATAAGATTTCATTCTGAAAGTCTTTCTCTACCTGAACCTTCTGATCTGTTATTTTCTCGACCATAGATGTCTTGAAAGAAGATAACTTCTCCAAGTAATCAGCGTCAGGATTAATCTCAGGTGCATCTTCAAGGAACTGGATACCTTCTTCATTTAAGTCGAATCCAGCCTGAAGCACATCAGCGATGATACCAAGAGTGTTACCGAAGTTATATTCATCTTCGGTAGTTGGAATGCTGTTAACCAATTCAAGGTCTCGTTCATTCTTTCTTATAAAAGATCTAACTCCGCTTCGTATCTCGCGTAATCTGTCAAAGGATATTCCTGTGATAGGAGTATCTTCTGGAACTATTTCCGTCACGGAAGAGATTATTTCATCAGCATTCTTTTCCTTTGAAAACAAGGCTGCAAGTGAACTGAGCCGAGAAGAAACACGCATTTCAGATTCTCCACCACGAGAATCTATTTCTTTTTGTAAGTCCTTCTCAAAATCTGAAATGAAGCGTTCCTCAGCCCTTACGCCCATAGTTTTCTTTCCCACTTTAACAGTTGGAAGTCCATGAGTGTACACCTTAGATGCAAGATGCTCTATGGTGTCATTCTGAAAAGCCGAAGCTAAGATGGTCTTGACTGTACCATCTTTTTCTTTTTTGTCGGCAAGTTCCAATAACCTGTGACAAATGGCTGCAACGACTGTAGTTTTACCTGTTCCTGGAGGCCCTTGAATAATTGTAATATCATTCCTATTATTGAGTGCTATTTCAACAGCCTCTTCCTGGTTCTTAGTAAGATGTTCTATGCCGAATTTCTCTCTAAGAAAATTCTCAGTCTTTTTGCTCCATGCAGATATATGTTTGTGAGAGTCCTCGAACATCTTATCTGCTTCGTTTTCAATAGCAAACAACAAGTTCTGAAGAACTATGGTACGTCCCTTAAATAGTTGTTTTACAGCCTGAGAACGGCGTTTATCTACAATTTCATTGCCAAGTAAAGATAACTTCAGTGCACCTGATGAAGGAATGCGATATAGTTCATCCTCAAACACGGCTTCACGACTATGAGGGTTAAACTTTAGCATAGTAACTATAGGTGGCTGAAGTTTATCACATACTAATTGAAATTGTGGTTCTGAAGATGCAAGACGATACAGTAATGATGTCTGGTCTGGACTTATTTCTAAAACAAGATGAACTATACCATTTTTAGGCTTAGCACTAAAATGGTATGCTATCTTTCCAAGCTCGTCGCTCTGTTCTCTTGCAATCTCTAATTCTATTCTGGAGTATTCTGTCCATAAATGCATTAAAGCCTCTCCACTATGAGCTTTGTTTACAAGAGCGTCATGAGCTTCCTTTGCCTGTCCAATGTCAACAAAGTCGATATTCTCGTATGCGAGTATATCTATTTCATCAAATTTTGTTGGAAAACAGACTTTTGAGTATATTACGTTTTTAACAACTCGAACATTTTCATTGTTTTCGTTAGTCTGTAAATCCACATCGATGAAACGTGGAATGTCCTTTTCTTTGTTTTTATCATATCTGAACCCGTATATATTCCAGTTATTTCGTCCATTTTGCCATGGCTTTACAAACAATAGTTTGTATTTGCCTGCATCAAAGACAAAACCATCCAATAGTACTTTTTTTAATTGTTCTGGGTCAGGTATGTTAAAGGCTATTTTTGTACTGTCATCGAAAGCCAAATCCAAATATGGTAAAGGCGTGACAGTTCCACACTCAATATACTTGAATGTAAACATTCCTTTATCTTCTAAAGGCTCAATCCAGAAGAGATAATTGAATGAAGGTGGCTCAGATGGAGCTATGTTGGGAGTTTCTTTGAATCGTATAGTGATAGGCTTATCCTCCATGCTATCGTTGTTCCCCTTTTGTTGAATGGTAAAAAGAGGACATAATGTGTCCCATTTTTGGAGATATATAGGGGCGCAACCTTCTACATGAATATCATCATCTATAAGACATTCAAAAGAATTGCCAAAAGCTTCTTCAGCAAATAACTCATATATTTTTTCAATCTTCTGCATAAATCATGTCGTTATTTAGTTGTATATTTAATACTCGTTGTGATTCATCTATTTGTCGTAAGGAGAGTACCAACTTCCTTGGGTTGTTTTGTGGAAACACAATTCTTGTTGGTTTAGTTATAGGACGTTCATATCTCTCACCTTTAACGGTAGAAGCATAGAAAGAGAATCCATTTAGTGGCTCCAGAACCACTGCTATGTTTGGATCTCCATCAGATGATACAACCTCGATAGACAGGACATCCTTCACATTGAATGTATCTGTCAATAGGTGTCTTGAATTAACATATAGTTTATTCGACTTGTTGACAAGTAAAACACCAACTGGATCTGGATATAATTCCTTCTCTGTTTCAGAGAATGTATAAGTATCTAAGTCAAACTTCTTGTCAATACGCTGTATGGCAACAGCAATAGGAAAAATCGGCTCGTCTTCACAGAAAGGACAGAAATCATCTTCTTCAGTATATATGAAATCAGTTTTGCAATGAGGACAATATTTAAGGTGTGCCGCAGCTTCATATAAGGCATCTATCCACTGAGACATCAATGGCCTTTTCATAGGATCCTCTTTACCAATCTCAAAAGTCTGCTTGAACAGTTCACGTATATTAGGAGTAGTAAAGAAACTATCGTAATAACGTCTGGTTAACCGATTGCGAGTATCTTCACTATCATCTATCCACGGAAGATGACCTCTCATGGCTTCGTCCATAGAATACGTTTCGTCTATAACAACATCGCCCACAAAAGGATGACAGAATGCCAATAACTCATGCGCAATAATTGCAAAGGAATAACAATCGCTCATTGGTGTATTGGGCATACGTCTGTTAACAACCTCTGGGGCAGCATGGCTGGCGTATATGAACACATTTCCTAATCCTGAATAGTAGTAATTGGTTTCAGGAATTGTAGCCTTGACATTCCACTTGGATGTTTCAATGTTGATATATTCTGGTACAAAGTCCTTATATACCTTGTTCTTTCTATGGTAATCTGCCAATTGTTCTGCCAGAGAAATGAGAATTTCAAATCTCTTCTTAATACCTCCAGTAGAGATAAACCACTTCTTGAAATCATCTTCCTGATTTGCCCAGCGGTAGTTTGTTATGTTTTCTACTACCGTTTTCGACGTATTACTGCTGTCCGATGATTTCCGTTTTAAGAAAGAACCGTATTTCTCGTTAAATGACTGAACTTGATTCTTGCGTGGCTTATCATCTTCTTTATGTTCTTTCTCTTCTTTAGGCTTAACAGGTTCAATCAATTTAACTTCTTCTTGTTGAGCAACTTGTTCAAAAGAAGGAAATCCAAATTCATTGACTGAAACGAGTCTGCAATATATATGCTTTGGAGTCGGCTGATCTTCCTGCCAATCGAACATTTGAACACGACAAAGGGAGTCCTCATATCTAACGATATAGGTCTTTCTCCCTTTTATTGCAACAACCCTTTCTACAGGCAGTTTCAATTGTGCTCCTATGTTATGCCTTATATTTCGCATTATCGATTTATTTCTTCAAACTTTTTTTCAACTCATCAACATCCATTACTTCTCGCTTTCTGTGTACCATTGAATGGCAATTGGAGCAAAGCGCACATAACTCTGATTGAGGAATTGGATGTTCATCATCATATGTAGCCAATGGCTTTGTATGATGCACTTCAAGGAAGTTCTTTCCAATATCTCCATATGCTTTCTCAAAGTTAAATCCACATACATAACAAGTATACCCAGAGTCCTCTAAACATTTTTGTCGTGCAGCACGATTTCGTTGACGACGAAGAATCTTCGCCTCTGTCAATCTACCTTCAACCATTTGGCGTTCTTCCTCGTCAGTTCCGGGGTTTTCACCTGGATTATTATCTGGCATTTGTATAGAAGAAAGATCGATTCCTATTTTATTTGCATAGAAACGAATGTATGCTTCAATTGCTTTCGATGAAATATAGCCTGAATATCCAGCCAAGATCTCGTCATCTGATTTCAATTTTGCAGAAAACGACAATAATTCTTCGATGGAATACTTGTCATCATATATGCAGTTAAAGTCCTGACGCACGTGTTCCCTAATCAATGTCGGAAGAGATTTCTCTGTCGCATTGACCAATGTATTCAGCATATTTCCCTTTATGCCTTCAACAATGCGCAGATACTTTCTATATTCCGAATGAACTGCTTTTTGTTCTTCTGTCAACATGAGCTACTTTTCTTAATTATGACATAATACAGTACATCTTCATTATTACGTACAACACTGACTGACCCACTGAGAGTATCGAGATTCATGTATTTACTATCAGACCTATAGCCACCACTTATACCATGATCAGGACGTATTTCCACAAGTGCGCCATCCTCGGTGTTTATTCTTAACCATCTGTGATGATCTGCATCATTAAATGAATGTTCTGGGTCGATTCCAAAAATATCAAGGAAAAGTTGGTCTGTATATTTGTCAGCATCCTCCTTAGATGAGAAATTCATGCTAATAGGAGTCCAGTCATTAAATCGTTCATTGACACATTTACGCTTTGGCGAATCTAATTGCAAAGTGATATTATCTATAGAGAAGCCGAATAAATTGCGCATCTCATCAATAAGATAAACCAGCATAAGACTTGCTAATGCGCTGTTTACATACATGTCACTAAATGATATATCCACACGTTTCCCTCTGAGGATATCAGAAAGAATGTCAATATCATCCTTTTTCAGAACATATGGTGCAATGGCAGTAGAAAAATAATTCTTTATCTGAAATGTTGTCGCATGAGTTATACCTTCACGGACAATCTGTGAAGGTGAAACTGTGTAGGTCGGTTCATCTTGACTTACAAATGTAGGCAAAGAAGTATCAACAAATACATGACTGCAATTCTTTCCCCAGTTATTTGAGAATGATAGAACCGCCTCCTTATTAGTGAAATATCTTCTTGTCTTGTTTGATGTTTCAACTATTATTGCAGTTTTCAAACCACCCATGTCTTTAACCAGTTGCACATCACAATCCGGAAATTTATCCTTTAGATTTATGAAAGGTAATTTGCCTGAGAGTGATGTATGTAGTTCTGGATGGTACTCAACGACAAGTGATATTTTCTTGCCATTCACTAGGGCATTATTAATGAGTTTGCCCATTTCCGAGCGAACACTTGACCAGTCACTGATGGCATAGTCATCCGATTCATCTGATACACACAAAGTGAGTTTCTTTACTTCAGAATCGTTATTGGCCTGTTTGAAAATATCCTTTAGAGATTGATAAACAACCTTGGCAGACGGACTAATAGCCTTGATTGAACTGGGTACGTCAAGGGCTTTGTCCTTTTGTCTGTTAAGCCAATCCATGACTTTGGCTTTAGACAAAAGATGTGAATATCTGTAGTTGTTTCTATCTACAAGACATCTCGCACAAGCACCACCATCAACGTGACAGTTACAATTTGTTTCTTCAAGGTCTTTTCTGGCAATGTCAAATATTTCCTGACAAAGGACGGGATTCATCAGTTTCAGCGAATATCCGCATCCACCTTTTGCAGTGTCATATATAAATAGAACCCAAGCATTGATCTCTTGTTTAATACCAAAATCAATTTCCCCTTCATCGATACCTTCACTCTTTGCTAAGGCACGTTTTAGAACCACACCAAGAGAAAATACAAGTTGCTCATCCATTTCATATTCAGATGAACTGGCATCTTTTTTGAAACGAAGAACAGTATAGCATGTAGGATGATTACCTGTGAATACGACATGTCGTGCAATATCTCCATAGTTTGCCTCACAATCATCTCCCCATAATCTCTTGTGGCCAGGTTTGACTGAATATGGAATACTTTCTTTTGTCGAAGTTGCAGAATACTCAATGGAAGCTCGTCCACAACGCTTACAGAAAGCAAAACCATGACCATTTCCAACATTATAGAATAATATATTACCAGTCTCACCACTGCTAATAATATCAACCATGTTGATTGCCTTATGTTGACTCCAATCTGTTTTTAGCAAAACAGGTCTAATGTCGTAGAAGTGTTTCTCTGTTTTCTCTTCGCGTGAACTGTCAACATTTTGGTCTGTACAAAAGCCTATAGGTTCATAAGCTAATGTATATGTGTCATGGTCTCTATCGATAATGCTATGATAGGGATTCTGACAGATAGGACAGATTCTGTTCTCGTCCAAATTTCTTCTGTATTCAGTATGACCGCAATGAGTACAATGATATATTGCTCTAGTTTGAGTCTCTTCATTGTATGCGCCAAGAAGTTTTATTCCTGCGGAAACATAGTTTTTTTCATTTACAACTACGGTTTGTTCTGGGGCATACTCATTAAGAGCCGTATGGATATCACGGGAAGCCGTGGTAGCACGGCGAAGTTCTGCAATTTCCTTTTGAACCTTATTTAGCTCGTTCTGCAAGTTAAACTTCTCTACACTATCACTTTCTGCTGCAATTTTGTTCTGGAGGTTTTCTGCCTTATCATATAAACGATGAAGCTTAACAGCTTGGTCTCTATCAGTAAAGTCAAATGTTACGACACCTGTTGGCATATTAGCATTAGGGATAAACTGATGTTCGGATAGATAATTCAGCAATCCTTCGGATTTTGATTTACGAATCTGATTGCTAATAGCCATTTGGCGTCTTGTGTCGTTCTTGAATTGAACAAACGCATCATTAAGTTCGCCAATTATATCATTGTATTCTTTCTGTATAGCTTGTATTGAATCTTTAGTGATATTAATTGTATAAGGGGTGCTCTCCCCAAATACCTTCTTGAATTTACGCTCCTCTGCTTGATTAGTTCTCATATCATCCAAGAATTGAACAAACGTATCACATGTCGAACTCATAAACTCGTCAACGGACATTGTAGCCTGAATACCAGATCCATTATCGCAAATGAATTGTCTGAAGAAGAAGGAGTTTATATGTCGCTGTATGATAGTCTGGCTTGGACGAACCTTGATCATATGTTGTGTTGTTTGAAGTGCCCACATAGGATTAGCAAAAGCATGTTGACCTACAGGGGTGTTATTGCAGAGGGAGAAAGCAATGGCTTTACTTTGTCCCAAACGACCAGCACGACCCACACGCTGAAGATAATTTGCTGCTGTAGGAGGAACAGTGTCCATCAGAACTACATCAATGTCACCAATATCAACACCCATTTCCATTGTAGTAGAACAATGAAGGACATTGACTAACGGGTTCTTCTGACTAAATGCTTTTGTATAATCACGCAACAACTTTTTTGATTGTTGGGCAGAATGCTCTGCTGCTATATAAATAGGTGTCTTGTGATATGAATACTTGTGGCGGTCTGTCCATAAACCTTTAACCTTTAGGTTCTGGATATTATTATCACTCTTTTCCCATTCTATGACTTCATCGTTATCTTTGGGCCTTGAAGGTAAAGAAATCTTTGTACCATCGCACTTGTATTTAGCAAATAGCTTTTCACAGATATTACCTACAATAAGCGGACTATATCCACAGAAAGTAGTGTCAAGAATCTGGTATGTTACTGGACAAATCCATCCTTCTTGCAATCTCTTGATTTTACATACATTATTACCTTCTTTGCCTGAGAGGTCGAGAAAATAACAATCAACATATTTATCATCTGGATAGAATCGAGGGTTATTATAGCCTTCGGTATCGTCAGCTTTCACCTTCGTGAATATCTTCTTCTCAATCAGTGTGTTCCATGCTTCTTGAATAACGGCGTCAACAACCCTGACATTAGCTTGAAGTTGGTCTAGTGTATGTATACCTATACCTGCACAAAGAAGAACTACTAGACGAGACTGCTGTTCTGAAACATTTCCACCTTCATTAATCTTCACAGAAGGCCAATGTTTGAGCTTTTCTCTTGTATCGTCGGCTGCCGCAATAGGACTACTCAAATTGCTGTCACGAACATATTTCTTCTCATCATCTACTAATGGCTGAATATGGTTATTCAGTCTCATAACATAGTCGATAGCAAGTTTAAGATAGTCTTGCCAGTCTTTATCTTCAATACGAATATTACTTCTGTCGGCATAATCAGCTAAGATTGATGGTACTTTGGCAGTTTTCAATGAGGGATAATCAAGGTAAATGAATCCCATTGTTTCTGCATTGGTTTCATAAGCAGGTCGTCTACCTATAATTCCTCTAACTAAAGCTGCCTTGTAGGCTTTCTTGTTTTTTGCACCATCAGTGTTGGACAGATGATCAAACATCGCTTGATTATAAATCTCTTCCGAAAAATCATAAAGTGACACACCTTCTGACGAAGATGGAGTGCTCTTTATATATGATGCTATTTGTTCAGCTGTTAAAAGTTTTCTTAAAGGTTCTGGGATTGTATCTAATGGATTTGCTGCTTGTATTTGAGCAAGTCTTTCCAGAATGTTTTCATAACTTTGATTTCGTTCAACATTGATATTAAACGTTTTGGCAGAAATTGCAGTTCCTTGTCGGCTATCAGTAAATGCAATATACTTTCCCCAGCTTCTTCCTTCAGGAGCGCATTCACGAAGGAAAACGGGAGATACTGTTTGATTGATAAAGTTGATAGGAATTCTAAAGTGTTTCAAATTTAGGCGTTTGCCCTGAGCTAAACGGCCACAACTTGGACAATATGAATGTCCATCATCTTTTCTAACCTCAACCCACTGACCGTCGTTGTCGGTACGAACTTCAAGTATCGTTCCATTAGCACTATGAATTATATCCATTGTGCCAACATGTGCTTTGCTTACAGGATTAAAGAACTTCTCTTTTTCATAAGGCATTAAGAAGAATGTGTCAGGACGACCTGCACTAACCAACTCATCCTCTTCTTCTTGTTCTGGTGAAAGGTCTATAGAGAAATAATCATCTCTGTTGGCACCATCTTCACAAGGAAAAATCTTATGGTTCTGTGAATCACTACATCCCATAAGAACAAATCCACCACATCGCTTACATTGTACTATTTCGAGCAGAGGAACGCCACATTCAGGGCATACAGATGCCTTATATGTAGTAAGATGCCCATACATAGGTACAGCAGGGTTGACCCCTTGGCAATCAGCATTAGCACAAGCATAAAGTCCGCTTATTGCTCGCATAAAATAATGTGCCCTTAGGGATAGAATAGGATTGTTGCCTTGCGACATTTCGCAAAGTTTATCCAAGAGTTGTAAAGCTGGCAACAGCTTCTCTTTGTTATATGGAGTATCTGGACATAACCACTCCCACATTTGCTGAAGTGTCATGCCTGGAACCTTGTTAATTTTATCGCGGAGCGATAGAACTTTGTCAACTGATGGAAGATTATTCTTTTTCAGTTCAGAAGCGAGTTCATCCTTATCTAGTGGGCGAACCAAACGATTACCTCCAATCACCTTTATCTGTTCAACAGGCTGTCCTGTGACAGTTGATATAAAATCTGCAAGTGATTGTGCTCCTTCTTCACCTCCAATAGTTGCTGATGTACATGCAAACCTAACTTGTTCTGGAGTTCTATCAAATGCTTCTAATATGCGTTTTATCTGATATGCTAGTTCAACAGCTGCAGAGCCAGAGTAACTATGAGCTTCATCGATAACAATCCAGCGAAGTTTACCTGCTGACTCTTTTATCATATCTTGGTCCTTTTGGCGCACAAGTATATATTCCAACATGCTAGGGTTAGTCAGAAGAATTTCGGGACGTGTGCCTTGATGTTTTGAATCTCTGATATCATCGCGAGTAACTATCTCATTCGGAAGAATTTCGTCTCGCCCATCAGCACGATATTCAGGAGTATCACCATTATAGACAGCAAAATGCAAATTGGTAGCTTCACAATACTCTGAAAGACGTTTCTTCTGGTCTTCCATCAATGCATTCAGTGGGTAAAGGAAGATGGCTTCGATAGCATTTGTGTGGCCTTGTTCATACAAGTCACTCAAAACAGGATACATAAAACACTCAGTTTTACCAGAGCCTGTACCCGAAGTTACAACAATACTTTTGTTTTCTGCCAGTGTTTTCCAACTCTCTGCCTGATGCTTGAATGGGACAAATGGTCGAAACGTTTTCCCTGCTTCGATGGACTTGTTCTCACGGATCTTTTCAAGCTTATTCCAGACATCTTTGTTGATTGCAGACCTCCAAGTTTCATCTGAAGAAGGCTCCCAACCAAATGTACTTTGGAAGACAGGTTCAGCCAACAATGGTTCTCTATCAAAAAGTTCATCAATTGCAGAACGCATTGGATGACTTCCTGGTGCCCAAAGAGAAAGTAATGCTAAGCGCATATTCTCTTCAGTTTCTTTGTATATGTTTTCAAACTTCATATTCTTAATGACTTAACTTGTTATTTAATGCTACGATGAAATGACGATTGCATGACTTGCTGCAGAAGATAATACTTCTTCTTATCTTATCTCTTTGTATCTCATCTTTTATTGAAAATAGGTCTATTTCCTTACGAATATGAGCTACAACAGCATTAACACGCTTGTATAACCACATTTCATTACCTACCTTTCCTTGTTCATTGAAATTGTTAAAGAAGGTACCAACTTCATCTCCAAGGTAATCTTGATTTGATTCTATATATTCATCTGTAGATAGTTCGAGAAGCCTTATTTCTTTAGGCTTTTTAATGATAGTCTCAGCCAATTCTTCGACAATACCGTGTGATACATAACCATACGCTTCAATCAATGATGATACGCACAGGTCTTTAATCCATTCGGTAAACGATGTTAAGACATCATATAAACATTGGCCAAGATTCTTCATATACTCTTCTTCAACATTCAATGCACTCAAATATTTCATCATGTCTTCGCCTTCGTGACTCATTGCCCACTTTATGAAGATATCTTGCATCGCAGGAGTCATTGGATCAGACATGAAATTTTGAAGCTGGATGAAGATGCCAGACAGATAAGGTTGTAACCAATACCACTGGAAGGCTAGGTCATTACTAAAACTTTTCAGCTTTTCTTTAAGAATCTCGCGTTCTTCATTGTCTGAACATTTAACATATAGCTGAAATGCCAGACACAGTAATGCCTTGTAATCCTGAGCTGTACAATACAGTTCAAGAATTGAACTAGCTGGAATATCTTCTTGCTGGGCGCGATTGAACCAACCGATAATCCTTGTCCACAATTCATCGCCTAACAAGGAATCATTTAACTTTTCCCTAATATTGAGAATGGCATTCTCTCTATTCTCAGCACGATATGAACCATTCATGTCCTTGGTTAAATCAACCAAAGCCGGACATATACGTCCTCTTGTGCGTCCAACCAGTATGGTTTTGCCCCATGAACGAATTTCCTCAGGAAGAATGTAGTATTGCGATTCTTCATCATACTTCATTTCCAAAGGTTCCAAGTTCGGTTCATCCAGTTTTATGAGTTTAAGCACACCAGTAAACTTGAATGGCTTTCTGTTTTTACCTGTGATTACAACACGGCCATCTGATATTTGTCGAGGACGGAATGGGGATTCTTTAATACCGAAAGCGATTCTTTGTCCATTTGAAAGAATAAACTGAACATTTACTTCTGCATTTAACATGTTTTGCGCCGTGCGTTCAAGTAATGAACGTATGGCCTCACGCGAATCGAATAATGTCAAAAGACTACCCTCATAGGGGATGGTCTTTAGTGCTCGACCATCTTCGAAAATATATAATTTTTCTCCCTTCCATCTTAACTCCCTTCTGACATTGCCATATGTGTATTCTCTTATATCTTGTCCAACCAGGTGATACTGATACTTATCGATGTCTGAATATGGAATCCAGCAATCATTTTCTATGTCATCACCATATATGTTTTTAATCGAAAAGTCTTTGAATGGAGCTTTTATAGAAATGTCAAATTGGTTTTTGCTGTTTCCAGAAGGAGTAAAGGTGAAACGTATCTTGCGAGGATCGTTGCAGTTTTCTTTTTTGATTTCCCAAACATCACCGATTTTCTTTTCCCCTTCTGTTGTAGATACATGACCATGCGCCCATGAAACCTTTATTTGGCAAGAGCTTTTATCAGCCTTTTGTAAACTGATAACTAATCCTTCACCAATGTTTATGAATCTCAAAGGGGCAACATAGTTGCCATTAGTATCTATTGCACGAGCAAATATTTCACCGAAAGATGGAGTATCTGTCCAAACATTCTGCCATTTGTTACGATACTGAACGTTGTGACGTTTTGACTCTGTTCCATCTTCTGTATCATAGCAAAGTGTAAAAGCGCATTTGTTCGCGTCATATAGTGATTCTATCACATCTGGTACATAAAGTGGTGAAGATTGCAATTCTGTCCAATATAGAGGAGCATTCATACCCAATGTGATACATCCATCTTCGCCTTTCAGTACGATATTATCCGTGAAGTCGGAAGGAATGTGAAGTCCTTGCAACTTTGTCATTCCCCAACTATACTCATATATGTCAAGATTGGTTTCTGTCTGAAGATTCCAACCATCAGGAATAAGAATAATAGACTCCTGTCTTCCTAACTGGTTCCCTAATTCATACTTACCATCCTTATTCCTATACAGTAGATGAGGTACACTTATATCCAGATCATCTCCTATATGAGCATATTCTTGATTGTGGAGGAAGAGAGAGATAAAATCTCCGTTCTCACATGGATGTTTGCTAAATACTGGGTAGCGACAGAAATTATTAGCATAATCGAAAGTGTCAACAGCCTGACCATTCTTTCTTACTTGAACTGAAAAGAATCCAATATCGTCAATTCCTTGTTCTTCCAAGAATACTTGCGGAAGACGTTGAAGTCCTTTGACGATATACTTGGTATATATTTTCTTCTCTACAGTATCGATTCTAAATTCCCATGTCAATGAGAATGGATGAAGCTGATGACGACGAACCTTTTCCTGTTTTGCAAGCTCTTTTAGATATAGGAACCAAACATCATTTTCATTAGCACAGTAGAATGGCATTAAAAGATATCTTTCTGCTTCAACTCCAAGAATAAGTTGTTCGCAGTAGTCTTTCATGCACTTACTTTGCGAAGCAACTAGGCCAAGGTTCAATTCCTCAAAATTGATTTTTCTATTGACTAGCCCACGAGTGAACCTATCCCAAACAGAGTTGGTTATGTTAGCCGTCACCAACGTCATAGGGAGTCCACCTTGATAAAGCATGTCATTCAAAGGATCTGCCCGTCCTCCATCATACTTCTCAATTTTAAGCATCTTTGCACCACGACGAGCAGCTTCATAGAATTCGTTCGAATAATTGACACTTGATCTTGTTGACTCCAGTGCGTCATAAACCATCTGTTTGCTATGCTTTCCGTCAACATACATTCTACGCCAATACTCAGCAAAGAACAATGTGGACTCTTTGCATACTGTAATGAATGGATTATTCAAATTTATAACATGAGTTCTTTTTTCAAGGAGATCTCTCAATTCCTTGAACTCTTCTTCAGTGATTTTTAACTTCCACAGAGGAAGTGGACATTCTTCAAGTCCTCTTCTTTGGAGTATTGTTTCGAAGTAACCCATATTGTTTTATTACGATTGTAGAAGTACATTAAATTTTGGTGCAAAAATACAGATCATCAGTGCAGCCATTCTGCATAGTCGTATATTTTTTCAAATTATTCACTATTTTTTCTTTAAAATCTTCCCTCAACGATACTGGAGCAAGGACTTCCACATGAGGGAAGTACGAGAAAATGACAGACTCAAGTTCTTTGTTTGGACGTACCTCAATCTGAAGTATGCAGTCCTTCTCGCTAACAATTTTCTGACTATGGTGAATAGGTTTTGATACAGCATATGGGAATCGTTCTGCATCAAATTTGAGTACCACAGTTTCTTTGGCAACGCTGTCATCTGGTATTGTTACACCAACAACATCATCAAAATGATTTGTGAAATCAATAGTTGTATTTGGAATAAATGCCACATTCGCAATAGAAAACTTGATTATACGATCAAGTGGCCTATTGGCGATTCTGTTTACATTGTCTGCCTGTTCTAATCCAAACAAGAACCATCTGTTATTATACTGCCTTACATGATAAGGGTGGATAACTACTTCGGTCTCAATTCCATTATAAGTTCTATAGTGAAGATTAAGTGGTTGATGATTGATAGCACAGTCTATGAGTTCTGATAAAAACTCTAATCCACGAAGTTGGTCATTTTGCTCAAAAGATACGATGTTCTCCCGATTTGTCTTAATGCCAAAACGAAATTCAAGATTTGATATAACTTCTTCTAACCATCTGTTTGCCCATCCACGATAGCGTCCAAGCATTTTGATAGTTGAACTTAGTTTTGTAACTTCTTCTACTGTCAGTTCATTGTTGAATATGGTGAAATTAGGGTCTGAATAACGATAATAGCATCTTTTGCCATCGAAAGGAATAGCTTCAATAGGTGCGTCATATGCAACCCGGTCACGCATAGATTTAATATCATCACGAATCTGACGTACACTAACTTCAGAGCCATACAAATCATAAAGAGCTTCATTGACAGCATCAACGAGGTCATCTATAGTGTATTTGCGATGACGGTTGCTAAAACAACGATCAAGTATTTGATAACGCAGTAAGGCATTCTTGTTTGTAGGCATAAGCGAATACTTTATTCAATTTACTTTTTAGGTATCTCGATAAACACTGTATCATCTTTTCTTATGAGTTCACCTATATCACATTTTAATACCTTAGCAATCTCAATAAGATTTTCCAAAGTAGGTTGTGATGTGTTTGTGACCCATTTAGAAACTGTAGCTGGGTCTTTGCCGAGTAATTTACCAAGTTCCTTGTTAGAAATCATACGCTCGGCCATCATTACTTTAATTCTATTAATTGGTTTATTGTCCATTGCACTATCTATTATTTAATCATTTGCAAATATAGCACTTTTTATTGAGAAAACATCACATCTCGTATCTTTTATTGTTTTTTCACTAAAAAAATGTCTAACTCGCAAATTTCTTGTGCAACAGGTTGCCTATCATTGAGAAAAAATGTATTAAAAGACGCTTTTGCCATAAATTTGGTAGGTATCATAACCAAATCTCATTTTATTTGATTACCTTTGCACTCCCCAAATATGATATTAGGTAAAAAGATTGTTAGGTATGAAAAATATGGATTCTTTGACGCGATTGCGTCTGAAGATTGTGGGAGGGTATGTCTCGCTGATAGCCCTCTTTATTGCCGCTTCCGTTATTGTTGTCTGCAAAAGCGGTGGTCTTGAAGAAAACAGTAAGAGATACAAGGAGAACATTGAACGTCGTGCCTTCTCAGAAGGCGCATTCCTACAACTTTTCGACCTGACACAGTTAGGTGGTCAGGCAGCAATATGGGATAGCACAAGGTTAGCGGCATACGAAAAGAAGGAGAAGCGTGTCATGATGACGCTCGACTCCATGATTATGACGATACCTGACACGGCACAAGTGAGACGAGTGAAGGAAATCAAGCAACTCGTCAGCGAGAAGAAAGGCTATCTGCTTGCCATCCACCAGGATTTGGAGCAACTGAGGGACGTAAGCGGACTGATGCAGCAGAAGATGCCGCAGATCATCCGTCAGGCAAACCGTGCCAACCAGCAACTGACAGACGAAGTCAGCGAGAACCTGAAGGAGAACCGTCACAAGACTACTGGCATGTTCGGCTGGCTGAAGAGCAAGAAGAAAGCCAATGCCAAGACCGAGGCAGAGAACCAACAGGCACTAAACCGCGCCAGACAGCAGACGGACCGAATATTGACATCGTTAGCAACGGACATTCAGCAATCACAAGAGCGCAGTGCCAATCAGCTGTTCCAGCACATGGAAGACCTTGTAAGGAAGGAAAGTCTGATTAATGAGAAGATAACCCAGCTTGCGAGTGAGTTCAATGCTGAAGATTCACAGATGCGCAAATTTGGCTCCACACATCTCATGTCACATCAGCGGGAAACCCTGCATCTGGTTATGTGGTTCGGGTTTGCAGCATTTGTGCTTGCCGTATTGTTTTACTGGCTGTTTCATCGTGACGCAAATAAGAGCCACAGGAATAAGATGCTTTTGGAGCAGAGCCACAGACGCAACAAGGAACTGCTTGCTTTGCGTCAGAACATGATGCTGACCGTCAGTCACGATCTTCGTTCGCCATTGACTTCCATCATGGGCTATGCGGATCTGATAGCGGAAACCACCAAGGATGAGAAATGCAAGCAGTATGAAGAGGCTATCAAGCAATCATCGGACAGAATGCTGACGTTGCTGAACACACTTTTAAGCTACTACCGTCTTGACACAGGCAAGGACGAAGTGGATATGATGCCTTTCCGTGTGAAAGATGTGCTTCGTACCCTTATGGCAGAGTATGAGCCATTGGCAGCGGTTAAGGACATTGTGATAGAAGGAGCGTTTACAGGCAATGATACTGTAGTAATGGGTGACCGCAAGCGCATTATCCAGATAGGCAGTAACCTCATGTCGAATGCCGTCAAGTTTACCAAGAAAGGCTCCGTGAACATAGGCGTGGACTACAATGACAATACGCTAACCATCAAAGTGCAGGATTCCGGCACAGGCATGAGCGAAGATCAGATACAGCGTATCTTTGCCCCGTTCAACCGACTGGAGAATGCCGACACACAGGAGGGCTTCGGTCTCGGACTGAGTATCGCCAAAGCACTCGTAGAACTGCTGGGCGGCAGGATTGAGGTGGAAAGTCACGTCGGATTCGGCAGTCTCTTCACGGTAACGCTTCCATTGATGAAAGGAGATGAGGAAGTGCTGCAACGGAGCGTTATAGAGTCAACCGTTCTGCCGGAAGGACTACGGATAGCGATACTGGATGATGACACCGTAGTCTTGAAAATGACCGTTGAGATGCTTGCCAAGAAAAAAGTCCAGGTAGTCGGATGCCATACGGTGGACGAACTGTTTGAGCGGATGAGGAAAAATGACTACGACCTCATCATCACCGACATCATGCTGGGCGGTATGAGCGGTTTCGACTTGCTGGAACTGTTGCGTGGTGCCAACATTGGCAACTCAAAGACCGTTCCCATGCTTGCCATGACAGGCAGGACGGAAAGAAGTGCAGATGACTTTATCAAGGCAGGTTTCCGTGGTTGCCTGCTGAAGCCGTTCTCCTATGCTGAACTGACAAGAGCCATCGCCAACAGCATCAATGAGGAATCCAATAAGGAGAACGATACGCCGAAAATTCCAAATGCAGATTTCGGTATGCTCCTGAAGGGAGAGAAGGATGTAAACGGTATGCTTGCCCTTCTTGTCGAGCAGACAGAGAAGGAAATGAGTGAACTGGAGTCCGCATTTGAGACAGGCGATACGGATGCCATATCCTTCCTGCAACACAAGTTGGAATCACGCTGGGAGTTGCTGGGAATCGTGAAACCCATGCTTAAACTGCGCGATGCGCTGAAAGGAAAAGGAAATCTGGATAAAGCCGTTAAGGAAGTCGTGCTTACGGCAGGGCAACTTGTCGATCAGGCAAAGAGAATGATGAAAGGAGGTGCAGCGTGACAAGGATTCTGATTATAGAAGACGATACCGTCCTGAGCCGTCTTGTCGTGAACTGGTTGGAAGAGGCAGGGATGAAACCTGAGTGCGTCACCTCCATACGGGAGGGCTTTACCCGTTTGAAGAAGGCAGACTATGACCTGATTCTTAGTGACCTTCGTCTTCCAGATGGAAGCGGCATCAAGATTCTCGACTGGATTAACGAGAACAGGAAACAGATACCCTTCATCATCATGACAAAATACGGTGACGTGCCGACTGCCGTAGATGCCGTGAAGAGAGGGGCAGTAGAGTTTATCGAAAAGCCCGTCCATGACATTCCGCTTGTAGAGGCGATACAGAAAGCATTAGACGAGAAAGGTCAAAATGGAGGTGACACGAAAATCATCAAGCGTGTCAGCAAAGCCTATCAGGAACTTGTGGGAAAGGCGGAACTCGTTGCAGGCTACGATCTGTCCGTTATGATCCGTGGTGAAAGTGGTGCTGGCAAGGAGCACATAGCCCATATCCTGCACAACAAGAGTGCCAGAAGAAATAAGCCTTTCGTCAAGGTGGACTGTGCCACCATCACCAAGGAGTTGGCACCTTCCATCCTCTTCGGACACGAAAAAGGTGCTTTCACGGGTGCAGATAACAACACAACGGGACTGTTTCATGAAGCAGAGGGCGGTACACTCTACTTTGACGAGATAGGCAATCTGTCAATCGAGGCGCAACAGGTACTGCTACGAGTTCTGCAGGAAAGGAGGTATATACCATTAGGCGGAACAAAGGAGGTCAGTTGTGATGTCCGTGTCATTGCAGCCACCAATGAGGACATAGAGAAAGCCGTCAATGAGGGACGCTTCCGCTTTGACCTGTGGCAACGGGTGGACGAGTACACACTTGAAGTCCCATCCCTTGGTGACTGCCCCGAAGATGTGCTACCATTGGCTGAAGAACTGCTGAAACGATTCAATACTGAGTTTCACAAGAGCGTAGAAGGCTTTTCCGACGAAGCAAAAGAAAAACTGCAATCCCATAGTTGGCCCGGAAATATACGTGAATTGAAGAACGTGATACGCTGTGCCGTAGTAGAGAATACAGGTGGATTGATAGATGCGGAAAATCTCAAATTTAAGGCAGTCCCACAAAAAGAGAACACACTCGCCCTCAAAGATGACGACGAGGAGAGACACAAGATAGAAAGGGCATTGGTAAAAGCGGGCCATAACCTCACAAAAGCTGCGGAGATTCTTGGCATCAGCCGTCCCACTCTCTACAAGAAGATGGAGGCTTACAGCCTTAAATAATCCAAAAGTGTAAAGTCACTTTACAACGATGTAAAGACGCTTTACACTTTTTTCTTGCCCTTTTTGATACCCGAAAATTTTTCAAAATTTTTATTCCATTGTGTATTAGTGGTTTACAAGACTATTGATACAAATATGTCGTGCCGTTGGTATTGGCATTGCTAATAGAAATGATGTGCGCACAACAAAACATCATTATCAAACAAGCAAAAGAGAATAGCAATGGACTACTTCATATTGACAGAAACCCGTTTATTCAGACTGATACGGGGTGAAAAGAAGATTTCCCCGGATGCAGCCTATCAGGATTTTGTTGTGCAAGTCATAGAACTATGTAAACAGCCAGACGATGGGTATAAGGCGGTGGCACTGACCTGTGCAGAAACGGAACTCCAGTTCGTGAGTGGTGTTACAAAGGATATAGACCTCTGTGTAAAGAAGGCTTTAACCTTTGTGCAGAAAATGCTCAAACTCGTTACAGACGGTAAGGTAATCACCTTTACGCATGAAGAGAAAAGGCAATCATCCGGGCTTCAATGGACGGGACAGAATACGGACTTCATTGAATTAATCTACGGACTCCATACCAAAAAGTGCATCAACGACGGAGATGTGTCACTGAAGGATCTGCTCACGACCTTCATGCAGTTCCTGGACTTTGAGAAGCCTCTGGCAAACTGCTATATCACCTATCGGGACGTTAAGATGCGCAAACTCGACAACCGTGCCACTTTCCTACAGGAAATGACCAATGAACTAAACTGGCGGATGAAAGAGGACGACCGCAAACAGGCGGCAAGGCGATAGTGTCTATCTTGCCAGTAACTGGCTGGTCTTTACCCAATAAAAGTAGGCTTCGGGCAGTCCTATACGCAGTTTGTTCAGTTTGTTAGTCAGTACTGGCTCAATCTGCAAATCTTCCGTAAATGGAGTGGCAGGGAATCGTTCAACGGTTTCCTGCCTTTTTTCTATCAGGGTAGCCAGATAGGCTGCTTTTGATGCGTCAATGATGGCTTCCTCAATGCGATAGGCACCCATATACATGAAAGGTTTGATGTTGACGATGCCCTTTTGCAGAAGTGCAAACTTATCCTTATCCACAAATCCCCTTGTACTGATATTAAGTGCCGTCTGGCGTATGTCCTGATAAATCTGAGAAAGGTCGTGCCCCAAGTTGCGGTAGCCAAGTTCCACATCGGCAATCGCCTTGAAAGAACGGGAGGTAATGTCTAAATCCTGCATCCTGTCGAACAAACGACCGACATCATAGAGTTGTTTGATGACCTCCAGCGTGGAAAGTCTGTCCTTCTTATAGTAAGGAATGCCCGTCGTATCGGGAGCGAAGGCTGTTAGTTTGTCGCCCAGAATGTCCTCAACAGACGGAACAGTGACCTTCTGAGGCTCACCGTCCACCTTGATGAACGGGCTGACAATATCAATGATATTGGTCTTATGGTAGTGACAATCTTCGTAGAGAACATCCAGCAAGATGAAGGAAGTCGCATCGGACTGCCCCTTGAAAGCCACCTGATAGAAAAACTTTGAATGGCTCTTCGGAACGTCCTTACCAGCCTGTCGGCGTTCCACAAGCTGGTACTCCAGGAAACCGCTCTGTGCATAGTCCTTCAGATAGTCCTCAATGTTTGTTCCCGGAGGACACATGATGTCAATGTCTATGGAAAGTCGGTGGGAGCCGTCACCAAGAATCAGCATCAGACTGGTACCGCCTTTGAAGTAAAAGGGACAGCCGGAAGCGGCAAGCATTTCCAATAGGGAGAAAGCGCGTATCACCTTCTCGATGAGGTTTCTGTCATTGTATTTCAGTTCGATGGATTTCTGGGCAATCCATTCGGTTGTAAAACATTCCTTGTTAATCATTTGAATTGATAGATTGGATAATGGTTTCTATTTTTTTTCTGATACCCCGACGGCTGGCATAGCGCAACAGTCGGCTTTCATTGATGGTATATAGTGACAGGGCATTGGAGAAGATATTTAATCCCTCTGCCTCCTGCAGATAGAAGAAATCCTGATCCTTCTGCAAGTCCACCAACAGTTTTTCCAGCGTAGGCACCATCACTCCCTCATTCAGCAGCGTGGGCGACTCTGTAATAAGCGGCTTTACGAATATAGCAGGTTGCGACAAATCAATATAATTATAAATAAGATCGCGCGTAGGACGTAGATATGCCGTCCGTCCATCATCCCGTAGATGGTTGAAGACTGCGGATGTGGCTTCCCGCTCTGTTTCAATATAGGTTATATTGTTTGCTGCAAGATGGTGCTGCAGGGGACTGATGACACTGCCATTGTATATGCAGAAGTGGGCAAACGGCCAGAGACGTTTCAGTTCATCATGAAGGGTACGATCTTCATCTGTAGGGATAATTACAAATTCCTGCTTAGTCGGCTTGGCATATAGACCATGACCGATGCGGCGTAACTGCTTTGATTCTGTCAGTTTTGTCAGATACCATGAAACAGTCTGACGGGAAATGTTTGCCTCCCCGTCAAGATATGCATATAGGTCTTGCAATCCAAAATTTGGATGCAAGGCAGCATAATCCATGATACTCTGGGTATAATTCTTCATATCATCAACTGTTCTTTCGGGTGCAAAGGTACGCAAAATTTCGGCAATAAACGAAAATATTGCCGAAATTTTGTATTTTTGAGGTGTATTTGATGTGATGATCATACAAAACACATAATTCCTCTACCCTTTCTGCTGCAACAGGTGTTGCAGTGTCGGGTCGTTCTTGATGCGCTCCAGTTCATCACGTACAATCTGCTTGACCTCATCCTTGATGCGGTTGTAGTTGTCGCGGATGGTCTGCTCCATGATGTCGTTTCCGTCGGCATCGGTGAAGTCCGCAATGACGGGGATAGGCTCATAGTGTTTCATCTCTGCATCCACTTTGGCAGAGTCCACCACAATCTCAGCATGGAAAATCTTCTGCTCAATACGCTCGTTGAAGTTGTCGGACACAGAGCCGACAAACATTCCCTGTGTAAGACCAGAAATCTTGCTGGGCGGGATAAGGCTGTCCATCTGCGTGTTGATGGAAGTGGAAACGTCCTGTCGGTTAATGGAAATCGACTGGCGTTTCTGGAGCACCTTGCCGAAACGCTCACTAAGTTGCTTGGCAGTCTCACCCACAACCTGCCCACTGAAGATGTTGCCGACGGTGTTCATCACCACCTTTGCCTCCTTGTCGCCATAGTCTCGGACAAGTTGGGAAAAATCCTGAAAGCCGAGACATACCGCCACTTTGTTGCTTCGGGCGGTGGCAATGAGGTTGTCCAGTCCCTTGAAATATATGGTAGGCAATTCGTCGATGATGACCGATGACTTCAACTTTCCCTTCTTGTTAATGAGCTTGACGATACGGCTGTTATACAGACCGAGAGCAGCACCATAGATATTCTGACGGTCGGGATTGTTACCGACACACAGAATTTTCGGCTCATCTGGGTTGTTGATGTCAAGCGTAAACTCGCTGTCAGACATCACCCAATAGAGTTGTGGTGAAATCATACGGGACAGCGGAATCTTGGCAGATGCTATCTGCCCCTGCAACTGTTCTTGCGCTCCACCGAGCCATGCGTCCATGAAGGGAGAAAGATAGTTCTCCAGTTCCGGGTAAGACGTGAGAATGGGGAAAATGTCCTCGTACCTGCGGTTAAGCAGTTCAATGGCATGGGGGAAGGTGCAGTACTTACCACCTTGATAGAGACGTAGGAACCATATCACTGCGGCAAACAGGATGATAGGCGACTCCACGAAGAAGTCACCCTGCTTCTGCACCCATGTACGGTTAAGGTTGAGCATGATGGTGTAGGCACTCTCGTAGGCATCGGCTATGTCTGTCATGAAGTCGGGATGAATGGGATTACACCGATGGCTGCGCCGTGGGTCGTCGAAGTTGATGACATAAAACTTCGGCTTGACCTTGTAACCGTCTGAGTGCTTCAGCAGATGGTTGAAGGCAATGGTGGAAAGGTCAGGGTACTTGTAGTCGTAGCAGTAGAGAGAATACCCCTTCTCAATCTGCTGCTTGATGAAGTTGTTCACCACAGCATACGACTTGCCGCTGCCCGGTGTACCGAGTACGATAGTGGCACGGAACGGGTTGACCACATTGATCCATCCCTTGTTCCATTTCTTCTTGTAGTAGAAACGGGTTGGAAGGTTGACGGAATACTCGTTCTCCATCAGCCGTGTCTCCTGCTGAAAGCTCTCGTTCTCATTGTTGAAAACGTCCTCCATCAAATGATGCTTCAACAGTCTGCTCATCCACAGACCAGCCATCATCAGGCAGATGTAGCCAATGGCAATCGTGAGGATGTAGAGTGCCGTCACCACGTCGGCATGAATGGGCAACAGCAGCATCCACCAGTTAATGATGAAGTAGAACACAAAGCCTGCACCGAGGACTGCCCAGATTCTCGACCAGGTAATCTTCTCGTTGATGACTCCCTTCGTGCCGAGGCATGAGAGGGCAAGCAGGAGCAGGGCAAAGAGTTTGGTGTAGAGGACGGAGTGAAACAGTCCTGCCTCACGGTTGAAGTTAAGCAGGATGCTGTCAACCACACCGATATTGATGCCGTGCCCCTCTACGGTGGCATAGCAATACCAATAGACATTCATCACCACAAGGATGATACTTACGGCACGGAGAAAGTCCATGATTTTCGCCAGTGCTCTCAAATCGTCTTCTTGTTGCATAGTAAAATGGAATTTGAATTGTGATTAAATAGCATTTGAATAACAGATAATCAGAGTTTCGGACCACGACGTTTCTTCTTTTTTCTCTGCATCCGTCTTCTGAACTCTTCCTCGGCAGGATCGACCGCCGGGTTGTCAGTAGTGAACAAGCCGAAGCCGTCGAAGTAGGAATGAGAGTGGTCGTAGTCGGAAGTTGGAGTTGACTGGCTCTGCCAATTCTCGGAACCTGACGATTGCTGTCCTCCACCAGTTCCATGCCCTGCACCCTGTTGAGTGGACTGTCCTTGTTGCATCTGCTCATTGTCGTGAGGACTGTTGAAATACTGCTCCAGCGCACTAGCGGAAAGTTCCTTGCACATGCGCGAACCATTCAGAACGCTGCGGCTGTCATGGTCAATGAAGGTGACTCCATAGATGCGTCCCGTGTCCGTGTAGCGGAAAACCACGTCCATACCCTGAGCCTGCAAGCGGCTTTTGAAGTCCTTTGCGTTGGAACTTGCCGCCACTATGGGCAGTATCTTTTCTTTCAGCGAAGCGGCTATGCCCTTGTCTGCAATCTGTTTCTTCGACCATGCGAAACGCTTCTGAACTGCCTCGTAGCCGACAGACGGCCCGATTTTGGAAGCCTTGAACGGATTGCCAACCTTGTTGCCGTTGTCATCGGTGGCGGAATAGACCAGTCCGTGATACTCACGGTTACGGGCTATGCCCCGTGTTTCCTCCACATCTATATTATATAAGGAGAGGACGGCACGGAGTTCTCCCAATGTCTGATAGTGGTAGCCACGGACAACCGCCTTGACGGTGTTGGCTATCTGCTTCTTCACATCACCCTCACTGGCATTCACCTTGCGGAGAGGAATCTCGGAAATAGCCTGCCCACGTTCTGCCGTGTGCAGGTTGTACTTCTTCTCCAGTTCGCGTGTCGCCCTCTTGCTCTGGTAGAAGTTATTACTGGAACTGATGGCCTTGCCGTCCTCCTTTACACGGATGGTAACGATGTGCATGTGGTGGCGGTCAATGTCCTCGTGCTTATAGACCATATAGGGCTGACCGCCAAATCCAATCTTCTCCATGTACTCACGGGCAATGTTCTCCATGTCCGTATCCGTCAGCCTGTCATCGGGATGCGGATTGAGGGAGATATGCACCACAGGATTCTCCGTGCGGCATCGGTCTGGAATGAAGTGCATGAAATCCTCCAGAGCTTTTCGGATGTTCACCTTGCCCGTACCGTCATCAAAGATGCGGTTGGTGGCAAGCAGCTTGCCCTCGTCCTTGTTGATCTTCTCCCCGTTGTACGCCAGTGCGCCAAACAGCGAGTTTCCGAAACTTATCTTTGCGACCATTTCTGCTGATACTCGTTTGTAAGTTCCACAATCTTCGTAGCAATCTCTACTAACTGCTGCATGTGCTTCTCCAGTTTGTAGGTCAGTGCCATTGCCCTGCGCTCAGAAAAGTGGCTTCTCAGTTCCTTCAAAGTCTGGTTGTAGTTGTTGCCAACCATGCGGAACTGCGCGTGAAAATCGCTCAGTTTAGTGTAGTATTCGTGCAGTCCCTTGTCGAAAGTGACCACATGGAATGTCTCACCGAAGAACTGCGCCTTGATGAAAGATGACTTGCTCGTCATGCCGGAACGGTCATACATCTTCAGAAAACGCATGTGTTCCTGACTGGTGAAGTTGACTGAGTAGCGATTTGTCGCTGGGTCAGCCTTGGGATTTCTTCCTCCTTTATTCTGTTTTCTGTTCATTCTTGAATCTGTTTTGTTTGACAATATGGTTATCACTCACTGCTTGCATGAACTATTTGTGCCTACGGCAGTATCAACGGGCAGTCCGACTTCGGAGGACAGCCCCAGCCCTCGGCAGAGCAAGGGGTTTTCTGCTGCAAACGGAGTTTCATGCAGCAGAAAACATACCTTGCTATGTTCTTGAGAACATTAAAATCCGCTTGCTAAAGCGGACGTGCTCTGACAGGTCTTAAAGACTGGTCAGATGAATTACTCCCTGCACCGCTGTATGCGGTTGGATTAGTTCTTTCTACCGACCTCGGCGGTTGGACTTCTTTCTGTTCTGTGAAAGGAAAAAGACCGTTTCCGCCTTGCGTGAGAGGTAGGAACCTTCCCGACTGGAAGCAGGATAGACGTGTCAGGTGTCGCTCACCTGCGTATCACGTCTGAATCCGGCTGCAAAATTACGGTGATTTTACGGGCTGCGGAATAGGCACGAACCGCCACTTGCAGCCAGTTCACCGCCACTTACAGCCAACTGAGGCAACAGCCATTGAATCATGGAAAAATCAATGTTCCTTTGCATCGACAAATCGAGTCATTAACACTTTAACAATGCGAGTATGAACACATTCAAAACATCAACAAACCGAATACGCGATGCACCGAAACATCAGTGTGTCGGTGCTTTGAGTAACCCATGCAATCATGAATGCATTAACTCATGAACACATCAACACACTAAGGACAGGATTATTGAAACAGTCGAATGTTGGTTGTACTGAGATGTCAGAACGGTAAGACATTAACAACTCACTGCTTCGAAGAACCGAAATACCGACAACTCAGGTCATCAGGACATCGACATACCAGATAAACCCATATCCAGATATTGGAAGTATCAACAATTAAAAGAATCAAGATAATGAACAAAGAAACAAGCAAAGAACCAGGAAATGAAATCTTCGTTGCCATCTCATCCCAGAAGGGAGGCATCGGGAAATCCACCATCACGACCCTGCTGTCGAACTACCTCCACAATGTAGCAGGCTACAACGTGGGCGTGCTTGACTGTGACCATCCACAGCACAGCATCTACTTGGAGCGAGTACGCGAGTTGGAACTGATAGAGCATGACGAGGAACTGAAAGCCCAGGCGTGTGACGTGTTCCGCAAGACAGGCAAGAAAGCCTTTGTGATTACAGATACCAACCCCGTTGATGCACTCGACCAGGCAGAGGTCATGACTGAGGACGAGGACTTGGACATCGTTTTCTTCGACCTGCCCGGCACCATCAACTCCAACGGAGTGCTGAAGACACTCTCACAGATGGATTACATCTTCGTGCCGATAAGTGCAGACCCCTTCGTCATTGACAGTGCCCTGCAATTCGTGGAACTGTTCCGTGACAAGCTGATGACTACAGGCAAGGCAAGGACAAAGGATATTGTCCTGTTCTGGACAATGACCGACAGGCGCGAGCGGACAGAAATCTATGACATGTATGACAAGGTGATCCCAGAAATGGGCTTCCGCATCCTGAACACCCGATTGCCAAACAGCGTACGCTTCCGCCGTGAACTGACGGACAGCCAAAAGGCAGTATTCCGTTCCACTCTCTTCCCTCCTGATATGGCCCTTCTGAAAGGCAGCAATATCAAGGAACTGGCAGAAGAGTTCTTAGCAACCATTAACCAGTAGAGACAATGGGAAAGAGAACTGCCAGTAATGTGGACGAGGAATTTCTCATCAACAGCGTCCACATGAGAACCAAGGGAGGTGTGCCATTTCAGCGACAGGCACCAGTTGAGGAAGACAAGGAGCAGAGTGTGCAAGAAACCCCTGCCGATGCAGGGAATGCTCTTGCCTCACAAGACCAAGATGTCCTGTCAGAGACACAGACACCATCCACTTCATCACGCAATAAAAGAGAACCGTCACCGAGACGTTCTTCGACGAGCGGCTGTGACTATGACCAGTTCTTCCTCGTGCGTAATGAGATAAGATTTCGCAAGGCTGCCTATCTGAGTGTTGCCAATCATGATGCCATCAGCCGGATTGTGAAGGAACTTGGAAACGGGCAGCTCTCCGTCGGTGGCTATCTTGACCTGATTGTGACGGCACATCTGGAACAATACCGTGACAGGATCAATGCCCTCTACCGTGCGAAGAAAACCACCGATGAACTGATATGAACTTTTATCACAACCAAAGAGACATATGGAAATGAATACAATTTTAATAATCCTGCTGGTATGGATGATAGTCTTCCTGCATCTTGTATGGTTCGACATCAAGCCTTCGGACTTGATAAGGAACATTGGCAGAAAGTCCCAAAAGACCATGCAGGTGAAGCAAAGCGTACCACAGGTAAAAGAGAGTGATTTCATGGGCAAAAGCCTTGTCAGGGCAAACGCAACTAAGCCAGTTGCAGCCAATTCACAGCCAGTTGCAGCCATTTCGGAAGAAGGTGAAGAGGTGGACGAGAAAGACGTTACTTTTGCACCGCCAAAGCATGACAGCGGACTCAGGCAGATGACACCAGAGGAAGAAGAAGAGGCTTTCAAGAGCTTTAGGTATTCCAAGGAAGAAAATGCTGATGAGACACCAGCCGAAAACTATGCAGAGGGCTATACCTACGAGGACATGGTTGAGGCAATGAAAGTGGCGAAGAAACCTGAAGCCACAAAGTCTGAGGAAGCCAAGGCTGGCAAGGTGCTCGATTATCTTGATGGAACGGAACTTCTAAACGTGCTTGAAAAGAATCAGGCAGATTTTTCAAAACGGGTACGCTCCATCATAGAGAAGTACAAGAGCCAAGACGGGGGCAATACGGCAAGTGGAGAAGAAACTCCTGATAACGGCAGAAAGCCCTTCAAGTTACCAGAGAATCCCACGGAGTTCAATATCCGTGACTTCGTATAACAATTATTAAACAACAATTAAAAATTAAATTCATTATGACAAAGAACAACAAGAGAATCGGAATGATCGCAGCACTTGTAGTTGCTGCAAGTGTGAACGCAATGGCCCAGGGCAACGGACTGGCTGGCATCAACGAAGCCACGTCAATGGTCAGTTCCTACTTTGAGCCCGCCACGAAACTTGTGTATGCCATCGGCGCTGTTGTGGGACTCATCGGCGGCGTGAAGGTGTACGGTAAGTTCTCCAGTGGTGACCCCGACACCTCGAAGACCGCTGCAAGCTGGTTTGGTGCCTGCATCTTCCTCATCGTGGCTGCAACCATCCTCCGCTCCTTCTTCCTCTAACCCTATACGCATATAACAATAAGGTATAGGAGGAAAAGGAAGATGGCAGAGTACAACATCAACAAGGGTATAGGCCAGTCGGTTGAGTTCAAGGGACTCAAAGCGCAGTACCTGTTTATCTTCGCAGGTGGGCTGCTCGCCATCTTCGTCCTGTTCGTCATCCTCTTCCTCGCTGGAGTAAGCCAGTGGGTGTGCATCGGTACGGGTGTGGTGTCTGCCTCGCTGCTTGTGTGGCAGACCTTCGCCCTCAACCGACGCTTCGGGGAGTACGGACTGATGAAGCTGATGGCAAAGAGAAGCAGACCCCGTTTCCTCATCAACCGCAAAAAGCCATACCAGACCATTAAGAACAAGTTAAACCAAAGAGTGAATGAGAAATATCCTGAAAGCAACGACCGTTGAGAACAAGCTGCCCCTGCTGGCTGTGGAGAACGGCTGCATCGTCTCCAAGGATGCGGACATCACCGTCTGCTATGAGGTGACGCTGCCCGAACTCTACACCGTGACTTCTGCCGAGTACGAGGCCATTCACGGCTGCTGGTGCAAGGCTATCAAGGTGCTGCCCGACTACAGCATCCTGCACAAGCAGGACTGGTTTGTCCGTGAAAGGTATGAGCCGGAACTGAACAAGGACGGCATGAGCTTCCTCTCCCGCAGTTTTGAACGGCACTTCAACGAGCGTCCCTTCCTGAACCATTCGTGCTACCTCTACCTGACGAAGACCACGAAGGAGCGTAACCGTATGCAGAGCAACTTTTCAACTCTCTGCCGTGGGCATATCATCCCCAGGGAGGTGAACCGTGAAACGGCTGCACGCTATATGGAGGCCGTCGATCAGTTTGAGCATATCATGAACGACTCCGGCTTTGTAAGGCTCCGCAGGCTGTCGGATGCGGAAATCGTCGGCACGAAAGAGAAGGCAGGCATCATAGAGCGCTACCTATCCCTGCAGCCAGAGGGCGACAAGTCCTTGCAGGACATCGACCTCGACCCTGCCGAGATGCGCGTGGGCGACAACCGCCTGTGCCTCTTCACGCTCTCAGACGTGGCAGACCTCCCCGCAAAGGTCGGAACGGACGTCCGCTATGAGCGTCTGAGCACAGGCCGGAGCGACTGCCGCCTGTCCTTCGCCAGTCCCGTGGGACTGTTGCTGTCCTGCAACCATATCTACAACCAATATGTGATACTCGACAACAGCGACGACAACCTGCAGCGCTTTGAGAAGTCATCAAGGAACATGCAGTCGCTTAGCCGCTACTCGCGTAGTAATGCCATCAACAGCGAGTGGATTGAAGAGTACCTGAACGAAGCGCACTCCGGCGGTCTCATCAGCGTCCGTGCCCACTATAACGTCATTGCGTGGAGCGATGACGGCGAGGAACTGAAGCGTGCGAAGAACGAAATCGGAAGCCAGTTGGCAAGCATGGAGTGCATGCCGAGGCACAACACCGTGGACTGCCCGACACTCTACTGGGCAGGCATCCCCGGCAATCAGGCGGACTTCCCTGCCGAGGAAAGTTTCTATACCTTCATCGAGCAGGCGACTTGCCTCTTCATCGAGGAAACGAACTACCGCAGTTCGCTCTCGCCCTTCGGCATCAAGATGGTGGACAGGCTGACGGGGAAGCCCCTGCACCTTGACATCAGCGACCTGCCCATGAAGCAGGGCATCATCACCAACCGCAACAAGTTCGTGCTGGGGCCTTCGGGCAGCGGAAAGTCGTTCTTCATGAACCATCTGGTGCGCCAGTACTATGAGCAGGGTGCCCATATCGTGCTGGTGGATACGGGACACTCGTATTCGGGACTGTGCGCCATGATCAACCGCAAGACGCACGGGCAGGACGGCATCTACTACACCTATTCGGATGACAAGCCCATCTCGTTCAACCCGTTCTATGTCGATGACATGGTTTTCAGCGTGGAGAAGAAGGACAGCATCAAGACACTGCTGCTGACACTCTGGAAGAGTGACAACGAGAAAGTCACCAAGACGGAATCAGGCGAGTTGGGCAGTGCGCTGAACGCCTACATAGAACTGATACAGACGAACAGGGACATCGTGCCGTGCTTCGACACCTTCTATGAATATGTGCGCGACGTGTACCGCCAGCAGATGGCAGAGCGCGACATCAAGGTGGAACGCGACGACTTCAACATCGACAACTTCCTGACGACCCTCCGACAGTACTACAAGGGCGGCCGCTATGACTTCCTGCTTAACTCGAAGGAGAACATCGACCTGCTCAGCAAGCGCTTCGTGGTCTTCGACGTGGACACCGTGAAGGACAACAAGGAACTCTTCCCGATAGTGACCATCATCATCATGGAAGCCTTCATCAACAAGATGCGACGGCTGAAGGGCATCCGCAAAGTCCTCATCGTGGAAGAGGCATGGAAGGCACTGGCATCCGAGAACATGGCGGAGTACATGCTCTATCTCTACAAGACCGTGAGAAAGTATTTCGGCGAGGCCATCGTGGTGACGCAGGAGGTGGATGACATCATATCCTCGCCCATCGTAAAGGAGAGTATCATCAACAACTCTGACTGCAAGATACTCCTTGACCAGCGCAAGTACATGAACAAGTTCGACCAGATCCAGGCACTGCTCGGGCTGACGGACAAGGAGAAGGCTCAGATTCTGAGCATCAACCAGGCCAACGACCCGTCACGGCTCTACAAGGAAGTCTGGATAGGACTTGGCGGTACGCAGTCCGCTGTCTATGCCACAGAGGTAAGTCCCGAAGAGTACCTTGCCTACACAACCGAGGAAACGGAAAAGATGGAGGTACAGGCACTTGCCGAGGAATTGGGCGGTGACATGGAACTGGCCATCAAAAGGCTGGCTGATGAAAGAAGGAACAGGCAGTGAGTCAATCACATTATTTATTTACCCATTAAACAAAAGTAAGAATGAGAACAAAAGCATTAGTGATTATCAGCCTTTGCATGACGCTGTGCGTCGGCAGGGCCAGTGCGCAGTGGACGGTCGTTGACCCTACCAATCTGGCGCAGGGCATCGTGAACTCCACCCGTGAGATCGTACAGACCTCGACGACGGCGCAGAACATGATCAAGAACTTTCAGGAGACCGTGAAGATCTACGAGCAGTCGAAGAAATACTACGATGCCCTGAAAAGCGTGAACAATCTGGTGAAGGATGCCCGCAAGGTGCAGCAGACCATCGTCATGGTGGGCGACATCACCGACATCTACGTGAACAACTTCCAGAAGATGATGCAGGACGAGAACTTCACCGTGGAGGAACTGTCCGCCATTGCCTTCGGCTACACGAAGCTGCTGGAGGAATCGACGGATGTGCTGACGGAACTGAAGAACGTGGTGAACATCACCACGTTGTCGATGACCGACAAGGAGCGCATGGAGGTTGTGGACAAGTGCTACAACGACATGAAGCGCTACCGAAACCTTGTGTCGTACTACACGAACAAGAATATCTCGGTGTCGTACCTCCGTGCCAAGAAGAAGAACGACCTCGACCGTGTGTTCGGACTATATGGCAATGCAAGTCAGCGTTACTGGTAAATACCCGGAAGGAGAAAGCAGAGTATGATGAATATCTTATTAGCCATCGACTTTGAGAACCTGCACACACTGCTACGCAGTCTCTACGACGAGATGATGCCGCTCTGTGCGAACATGGCGGGTGTGGCAAGGGCGATAGCCGGATTGGGGGCACTGTTCTACATAGCCTACCGTGTCTGGCAGTCCCTCGCCCGTGCGGAGGCCATCGACGTGTTCCCCCTGCTCCGTCCCTTCGCCATCGGGCTTTGCATCCTGATGTTCCCCACGGTGGTACTCGGTACGCTCAATGCCGTGATGACGCCTATCGTGCAGGGTGTGGCAACGATGCTGGAGGGCGAGAAGCTGGACATGCAGCAGTACCGTGAACAGAAGGACAAGTTAGAGTATGAGGCCATGAAGCGGAATCCCGAAACCGCCTACCTCGTCAGCAACGAGGAATTTGACAAGCAACTGGAGGAACTGGGCTGGTCGCCCGGTGACCTTGTGACCATGACGGGCATGTATGTGGAGCGCGGGATGTACAGTCTGAAGAAGGGCATACGCGACTGGTTCCGTGAGGTACTTGAACTGATGTTCGACGCTGCCGCACTGGTCATCGACACCCTGCGCACGTTCTTTCTCATCGTACTGGCGATACTGGGGCCACTGGCATTCGCCATATCGGTATGGGACGGCTTTCAGTCCACGCTCACCCAATGGCTCTGCCGATATATCCAGGTGTATCTGTGGCTTCCCGTCTCTGACTTGTTCAGTTGCATACTGGCGAAGATACAGGTGCTGATGCTCCAGAACGACATCGAGCGGATGCAGGCAGACCCGAATTTCTCACTGGACTCCAGCGACGGCGTGTATATCATTTTTATGATCATCGGCATCATCGGCTACTTCACCGTGCCGACCGTGGCAAGCTGGGTGATCCAGGCTGGAGGCATGGGCAACTATAACCGTAACGTGAACAGTGTCACCAACCGAAGCGGTGCACTGGCTGGCGGTGCCGTGGGTGCCACAGCCGGAAACGTGGCAGGCCGGTTGAAGAAAATCTTCTGAATGTAAAAACAAAAACAAGAAAGAAAATGAAAATGGAATTTAAGTCATTGAAGAACATCGAGACCTCTTTCAGGCAGATACGTCTCTTTGCCATCGTCTTTCTCGTGCTGTGTTCCGTGGTGGTCGTATGGAGCGTTTACAGTTCCTACGCTTTCGCGGAGAGGCAGAGGGAGAAAATCTATGTGCTTGACAAGGGCAAGTCGCTGATGCTTGCCCTGTCGCAAGACCTCTCGCAGAACCGTCCGGCAGAGGCACGGGAGCATGTGCGCCGCTTCCACGAACTGTTTTTCACGCTCTCACCTGAGAAGAGCGCCATAGAGCACAACGTGAAGCGTGCCCTGCTGCTGGCGGACAAGAGTGCCTACCACTACTACCAGGACTTTGCCGAGAAGGGCTACTACAACCGCATCATAGCGGGCAACATCAACCAGACGGTGAGGGTGGACAGCGTGGTTTGCGACTTCGACAATTACCCGTATTCGGCTACGACCTACGCACGGCAGATGATCATCCGCTCCAGCAACGTGACGGAGAGGTCGCTTGTGACGACCTGCCGCCTGCTGAACTCCAGCCGTTCGGATGACAACCCCAACGGGTTTACCATCGAGGGTTTTACGATCGTTGAGAACAAAGACCTTCAGACCATCAAGCGATGAGGATGTTCAGGACTATCAGGGCAGAAGCCTACAGGTGGTGTAAGGGACTGTCAAACAAGGAAAGCCGTGTAGTGACGTGGGCGATGCTGGCAGTGCTGGGACTGTTGACGCTCTGGACGCTATGGGACGTGATAACAAGCATGTGAAACCATTAACAACAAACAAGAATGAACAACGAAGAAAAGAAGAAAGACCTGAATCCTCCTGTGACGGGCAAGGAACCGCTCACGGAGGCAGAGCGCATCAAGCGCAAGAAAATGATTGTGTATGCCATGATGGGCATCGTGTTCGTCCTCGTGATGTGGCTGATATTTGCCCCGTCGGGTAACGATGGTGGCAGTAAGCTCGGTGCCAAGGGCTTCAATACGGAGATGCCCGATGCCAACAGCGGTGACATCATCGGCGACAAGACCAAGGCATACGAGGCAAGCCAGATGGAGGACAAGCAACAGGCACGGGAACAGGCTATCGGCAGTCTGGGTGAACTCTACCAGGCTGGGCACGGAAACCAGTCCGCTACGGGTGACTTCAGCCTGATGGCAGACAGTACGGCAGAGGCGTATGAGGATGATGCCAGTCGCAAGGCAAAGGAGAAAATCACCTCGTCGGCTGCTGCATACAACAACCTCAATACGACTTTGGGAGGTTTCTATCAGAACGACCAGAGCCGTGAGAACGAGGAACTCAGGCAGCGTGTAGCAGAATTGGAGGAAAGAGCCAATGAGTTGCAGAACCCGAAAAGCACCGTTGATGAACAGTTGGAACTGATGGAAAAGTCGTACCAGATGGCTGCAAAGTATATGCCGGGCGGTACTCAACAGCAGGGGCAGGCTGTTACGTCAACATCGGGCGACAAAGTGCAGGTGACTCCCGTGAGGAACGTGCAGAAGTCGGTGGTGTCGGCTCTCCAGCAGGAGCAGGGCAACGAGGAATTTATGGCAGACTATTCCGTGGAGCGAAACATGGCTTTCAATACTGCCGTCGGCATCGTGTCGGCACTCGACAAGAACACCATTTCAGCCTGCATCTATGGCAATCAGACCGTCACTGACGGACAGAAGGTACGGCTCAGGCTGTTGGAGCAGATGCGTGTGGGTGACATCATCATCCCTGCCAACTCCGTAGTGACTGGCTCAGCAAGGATCACTGGCGAACGTCTGGGCATCGGCATCACCTCGATAGAGTATGCAGGAAGCATCTACAACGTGAAGCTGAATGTGTATGACACCGACGGACAGGAGGGTATCTTCATCCCCGGCTCGATGGAACTGAATGCCGCCAAGGAGGTTGCCGCCAACATGGGTACGTCAATGGGTAGCAGCATCAATATCTCGTCGGATGCTGGGGCGCAACTGGCATCGGACTTGGGCAAGGGGCTGATACAGGGAACGAGCCAGTATATTGCCAAGAAGATGCGAACCGTCAAGGTACACCTGAAGTCAAACTACCGTGTCATGCTCTATGCAGACAAACAATAGTCAACCAAGTAACAACCAATCCATTTATTCACAAACAAAAATCTGTATGACAATGAAGAAAGTATTTGCAATTCTCGCCTTGATGATGGGCATCGTGTCTGTAGCAACGGCACAGACAAGTGACAACACGGGTGACCTCTTTGAAGGCTACACCAAGAAAATCACCTACGACCGCATGATTCCCCCTCACGGGCTGGAGGTGACGTTTGACAAGACCTGTCACGTCATCTTCCCTGCCGCCATCGCCTACGTGGATTTAGGCTCAGCCAACATCATTGCCGGAAAGGCTGACGGTGCGGAGAACGTCATCCGTGTGAAAGCCGCCAAGCGTGGTTTCAAGGGCGAGACGAACATGAGCGTCATCACCGAGGACGGTGCCTACTACAGTTTTAATGTGAAGTATGCGCGTGAGCCTCGTATCCTCAATGTGGAGATGACGGACTTCATCCACGACGGTGAGGCGGTAAATCGTCCCAATAACTCCATGAACATCTACCTGAAGGAACTCGGCTCGGAGAGTCCCGTGCTGGTGCGACTGGTGATGAAGAGCATCTGGAAGGAGAACAAGCGTCGTGTGAAGCACATCGGAAGCAAGTCATTTGGCATCCAGTTCCTCTTGAAAGGCATCTATACGCATAACGGTCTGCTGTACTTCCACACAGAAATTAAGAACTCCAGCAATGTGCCGTTTGACGTGGACTATATCACATGGAAAATCGTGGATAAGAAGGTGGCAAAGCGCACGGCCATTCAGGAGCAGGTCATCCAGCCCCTGCGCACACAGAACTTCGTGCTGAACGTGGCGGGCAACAGCAACGAGCGCACGGTGTGGACGATGGATAAGTTCACGCTGCCTGATGACAAGTGCCTGGTAGTGGAACTGGCGGAGAAGAACGGTGGGCGACACCAGTCATTCACCATCGAGAACACAGACCTTGTAAGGGCAAGGGTGATCTCGGAACTGAAAGTGTCTAACCAGTAAAATGCTAAAATGAGAACTATGAAGAAGAAAATGCTATTGACTTTTGCCGTGCTTGCCCTTACGATGGGGCAGGCCACGGCTCAGAGAGTGCTTCCGAAGATGCAGGGCATCGCCATCGGTGGCGGAATGGTGGACGGGAAAAGCGACTCGTTTTATGGCACCATGACGGTGGACACCTACACCAAGGGTGGCAACAAGTGGGTGTTCGGGGCGGAATACCTGCAGCGCAACCACAAGTATGAGTATGGTGAGGACGGCAGGCAGACCATTCCCGTGGTGCAGATGACGGCAGAAGGTGGGTATTACAAGCAGGTGCTGTCTGATGCCTCGAAGTCGTTCTTCGTCTATGTCGGTGCATCGGCACTGGCAGGGTACGAGACAGTGAACTGGAACAAGCAACTGCTTGATGACGGCTCACGGCTGAAGGAAAAGGGCGGCTTCGTGTATGGTTGTGCCGCTACGCTAAACGTGGAGTGGTATCTGTCGGACAAGGTGGTGCTGACGGGAAATGTACGTGAGCGTTTCCTGTGGGGCAATACATCCGGGCTGAACCATACCCAGTACGGCATTGGCTTGAAATTCATCATCAACTGACGGAAGGGATGGATATAGAGAAGGTCAAGGAAACACCGATTGCCGACTTTCTGAGTCGGCTCGGTTTCCATCCCGTCAAAAAGCGCGGTGCGGTGCTGTGGTATCATGCACCGTACAGGGGAGACAAAAGCCCGTCGTTCAAACTCGACACCCGAAAGGAAAAGTGGTTTGACTTCGGCATGGGTGAGGGTGGCGACATCTTTACGCTGGCAGGGAAACTGATTCCGTCGAACGACTTCATCCGTCAGGCACAGTACATTACGGAAACCATGAATCTGCCAATGCCGGAGATAAAGGGGACGGAGTACCTGAAGGACTTGCCGGACGAGGAACCTCAGTTCTCAAACGTGGAGGTGCTGCCACTCGGACACTATGCCTTGCGCCAGTATCTGACGGAAAGGGCGATACCCTTTGAGGTGGCAAGCCGTTACTGCAAGGAACTACACTATGACTTGCATAGCAAGCGGTATTTCGCCATCGGCTTTCCTAATGACAAGGGCGGCTATGAAGTGCGCAACAAGTTCTTCAAGGGATGCGTGGCACCAAAAGGAACGACGTTCATCAAGGCAGGGAATGAGCCTGTCAGGGAGTGCAACGTGTTTGAGGGCTTCTTTGACTTCCTTTCAGCGGTCACCATCAATCAGGATGCAGCGGAAAAGGACAATCTGGTGCTGAACAGCATCATCTACTTGCGGAAGTCAACGGACTTGCTGAGCGAGTACGACCACATTCATGCCTATCTTGATAACGACGAGGCTGGAAGGAAGGCGGTGCAGACGCTGAAGGACAGTCTGGGCGAAAAGGTCATCGACCACACTGCCGACTACAATGGATGCAAGGATCTTAATGAGTTCCTTGTGAAGAATCAACAGAATATCAACAACAACCAAAAAACAACGAACAATGAAAGCAACAACAATTATGAAGAATGTAATGAAGAGATTAGTGAGGGTGGGCTGCATGGCAGTCGCCGTGTTTTGCATCGCTGCTTGCGATAGTGATCTGGATATTCAGACAGCTTATCCGTTCCATGTCGAGACTATGCCAGTCCCTCTGAGGGTTACACAGGGCGAGACAGTGGAAATCCGCTGCTCACTGCTTGCAGAGGGCAGGACGAGTGACACGCAGTACACCATCCGCTGGTTTCTCTACGACGGCAAGGGTACGCTCAAATACAACAAGAAAGCCTTGAAAGCCAACGACCGCTATCCGCTGCTGACGGATGATTTCCGTCTGTACTACACCTCTGCATCGTCGGACTCTCACAGCTTTATCGTCGTGATTGAGGACAATCACGGACAGAGTCAGCAACTTGATTTCAAGTTTAACAATGACAATGACGAAGAGGAAACGGCAACCACAGAGAAAGGAGGGTAAGGCATTGAGAGCAGGCAATAACTATCAACGTGTATTGGCAGGACTGGCTATAGCCGTCCTGCTGATGCTCAATCCGTCGGCAGTGACGGCGCAGGAGCGAATGACAGAACTGCAGAGATTCAACTTGGCGGTGGAAATCATCAAGCACTTCGAGGGCTGGCACACCGTCCGCAACTATCCATACGTCGGATGGGGTCATCAGTTGCAGCCGGGGGAACGGTACAGTGCAAGGTCGATGACGAAGGCGCAGGGTGACAGGCTGCTAAGGCAAGACTTGATGAAGATGTACAGACTGTTCGAAGGCTACGGCAAAGACCAGATGCTCTTGGCTGTCCTTGCGTACAATGTCGGGCCATACGCGATACTCGGAACGAGCAAGCGCCCACGAAGTACGCTGCTGAGGAAACTGGATGCAGGTAACCGCAACATCTTCCACGACTACATGCGCTTCTGCCGATACAAGGGCAGGAAAGTGAAGTCCATCGAGCGACGGCGATATGTTGAGTTCTCGTTGCTGTTCATTCAATAAGGCAGCAATCCCGTTTATAACTATATTGGTTATAGGCGGGATTATTGTGTAGCTATATAATACAAAAAAGCATAAATCAAACTGATGATCTCATTCTCTTTGTGAGTTTTTTTGTAATTTTGCACTTGAAACGAAAAGACAGATAAATCAAGAATTTATGGAAATCAATAATAGACCCAACCCCAATGAGGCTTTTCCGAATCCGAAGATTCCAAGCCTCTGCTTCATCAAGAACGTGGTGAAGAACCCGCGTATCATCATCGGCGACTATACCTAC
>Ga0256404_1001855_pt1 | contig 48951 bp, 56 predicted proteins | sample RumenRJG_01DNA_FD_185990 | JGI IMG/M metagenome (GOLD analysis project Ga0256404, IMG submission 185990) | Bovine rumen microbial communities from Lethbridge, Alberta, Canada - RJG_01 | ecosystem: Host-associated > Mammals > Digestive system > Stomach > Rumen | place: Canada: Alberta | collected... | reverse complement strand
AGTACTGTGGTCAATCCTCAGATAAATAATGCACGATTAACCGTGTATTATATTCCTATCGCAAAGTGTAGATATGGATTTAGCATAGATGGAGAAAGAAGTGAATGGTATGGTATATATCTAATGCCCGACTTTGAGCCACATATGAGTACCGATAATGACAAAAGTGAGTATCACGTCGAGGGTACTGATGAAACAATAGTCAACCGGTTAAACATTGATCCAAAACAACTAGAGTTTGAAATAAAAGTACCAAATTGTCTGATTGAAGATAGTATTGCACAGATTGACAAGATTGTAGACCTATTTACCAATGAACGTGAGTTGTACAGTAACAAGCCAATACCAAAACATATCATCTTTGATATCCTACCGGATAGGCAGTATGAGTTTGTACGTGTAGATGAATTTGATGACGAATTTGAAGGAGCTACATACAAAGCAAAAATAAAACTGTACATCCCTATGGGTACGTCATATAACATTGAAAGTACTATTACTGGTGGTGAAGGATACAATGGAAGTAACACAGTTGTAAAACCAATCGTTACAGCAAGATGTGACTCACAAGGACAAGTAACCGTAACAGAAAGTTACATGAATCAGTACATGCACGTTGAAAATTCAGCAATCAAAGTAGGGGATATTGTAACATTTGACTGTATCCATCAAGTAGTGAAAATTGGTGAAACAGCACAAGTAACTGACGTCACAGATATTACGAGTAGCCTCGACTTTAATAGTAGTTGGTTTAAAATCAAGGGCAGGTACAGTTTCACTGGTGTAAACAGTACTGTATTAACTGTTGAATATTACCCAAGAAGGTAGGTGAAATAGTTGGTTACTGAATATGAAGACAAAGTAGAATTCAATATAGTGATACTTGACGAAAATGAAGAAATTATAAAATGGCTTGATTCTGAATTGGTGGATATCAAAGAGACTTGTGCAGTTGATAAACCACGTCAAATAGAAGTAACGTATCCTGTCACTTTTGACGAATTAAACTTGGATGAAGGTAATTGGTATGATGCGGGTAACAAGATTTATATTCCGAACACTTTGGGAATCAATAGTTGTTTGTATGTAATCAATAATGATTATGACCTGGATTATTGGAAGAAGAATACTGTTACTTTTACTGCTGAAGAAGTGCTTACAGAATTGAATTATAGCATGGTTGGATTTCTTGTCCAAGTTACCCCTGCTCCTACTGAAGAAGAAGGGGGTACAACTGAGGAAACAGAAGGTGGAGAGGGTACAACAACCCCCACCACACCCACAGAAGAAGAGCAAGAAGAGCAAGAGGATGAAGACGAAATAACAAGTGGACAAATGATAGAAAAAACAGTAAGCAATGAAGCAGGATTCACAGGTACACAAATATTCAAATACAAAGACAAAATAGAAATAACAAGCGAAGTACTACGACAATTCTTTGGATACTTCTATGAAATAACAGGATTAGATGCACTAGACAATCAAAAAAGGTACATCAGCCCCACAGGTACAATGACCTACATGAGCTTATTCAGACTCATTGAAGAACAAACAGAAAGAGTATTTGTAACAGAATACATCAACAATGGAAATCAGATACAACGAAGACTTGCACTACGAAACTACCAAAACATGAGAAGAGTAGCACAAACAGAACTATTAGATTTGAACTATAACCTTGACAGTCTTGAACTGAACGTAAGTGAAGAAAACACATACTCCGCTATGGCACCAGAATTCACCGATAACAGTAGTGTAGTTCAAGCAGATACCAGTCAAACCGCAATAGACATTGGAGCAAATCTAACAAGTACTGCACAAACACCAAGCAGTAATGTTACAATGCAACAGTCAACAAAAAGTGTTAGTGAAGTCATACAGGACTGGCTTGACTATGAGGTCGAACCACGACAAGAACATCCCATGATTATTCAAAAAGACACGGCAGGTAACTTGGTTGAAGTAGCAAGTTGGTATGCACCGTTCAGAAAAGAAAAGGGAAGTCTTGCTATTGTGAGTGAAAGACAAACTGAAAGTAATTATAATCAAGTGCATAGTTATAACAAATCTCTTACACTGTCCAAGTGTGGAAAAGTCAGTACGAGTGAAACTATACCTCAGATTATATACAATACTCTTGCAAATGCTCTTTTAAATAAGTTATCGCCAGTGTATGACTTGAAAATTGATGTGAAAGATATTCAAATGCTAATGGGTATACCAAACCTGTCATATGAATTGTATGAAACACTTCAAGTACGTATACCTAATTTTGATTATTTTGTACCATGCCGTATTACTGGAACGGTTAAGAATCCTCACAAACCTGGTGAAAATAAGATAACAGTTGAAACTGATATAAAAAGCATGAGGAATCTCCATGAAACCGAGATAATAAGCAGTGACATGATAATCAATGACACCAATCTTGCAAACATTGGGGGAATACTGCAAAGTGAAGAAACAGGATTAGCAAATAAACTAGTCACTATCAATATAAAACTTGTACAAGCATACAATGATGGAACAATCGGGGGTAATCTATCAACTACAAATAAACAACAAGTAGCAACCACATTTGACCCTGAGAAAAACACGTATGTATTCAGTCAAGAGGAAATAATGAGTAAAATACGGGTATACTTGTACAAATGTGAAACAGAGGATAATTATTATAATACCCATAAGACATTGAATGCAAGAACTGTGACAGGTGAAATTGTAACACTTGACCGTTCTGCCTGTTTCTGCATAGTATATGGGTATTGGCAAAACTATGACCTGAACCGGTATTATACTGATGCTACAAGTGATACTGCAAGAGTGACTGCAGGTGAGTTTGACAAGACATTTTCTGTGCATTTGTATCCACAGTCACAGTTGGATCAACAACTGGATATGATGTGGATGATTACGAATGGATTTTGGGGCGATAAAAGAAAAGAGCATATTAAGAAGTTTACATATAGTGCATTTTGGCACAATCAAACTAAACTAACTGAAGTTGCCCGTGCGGAGGGGCTTTGTGGTGCAAATGAACGGTATTTCAACTGTTTAAACATATCTGGTACAACAAGTGTCCCTGGGATGTGTGTTCCATTTGCAGCAGAAATGGCATTTACAAGTATGTATAATTTCATCAAAGCAGGTGACATAGCAAAAGATATACATGCTGATTCTACTGGGTCATTCCCCGGATTTATCTATAAAAACTTTGATCATGGAATTTATGGTCTCCCAGATATATTCCAAAAAAATTCAAACGCTGCACTATTATTTAGAATAACGCATAGTGGGTTATCATTTGATCGTGACATCAAAGGAGAGTATCAAGTTAATAATGATGTAGATCCAGCACATCATCACTTTAAGAGGTCGACCTGGATTGTAAGTGCAAGATTAGGAAATCTTAAAACTAATGAATACTTTAAAGGTATTTACTCATTATCCGTAACTGGAGCAGGAAATGATGATGCACATGAAATAACAATAACAGGTTGGAAAGTAGTAAATGGCGTGAAATATGTGTATGTTCAAGATGTAAATTGTCCAGTGTTTGATTTGCATCATTGGACAGCAACATTTAATGTTAACGACGGGTGGGTGCGATGGGATGTATTAGATGGTGCATTATGTTACACAATCAATCATAATGATTATATGAATTATCTTGGAACTTGTAGATCTGGTTCTGGTATTTCATTTACAGCTGCCCATGATACTGCTATCCCCCTAAGTGAAGATAGTGTTACAAACCAACCATTTGAAATTGACTTGCCAATCGAGAAAGTAGAAATTGTACCGTTAGATCTTACGAATGCAACATATCTATTCAAAAGTAAAGATGTGCAAAATGCTATAAACGAAGTATACAAGTACTATATTGAGCAGGGAATGAGACATGACCTTGACACGATAAGTACCAATATTACAAGTGTAATCGGACAAAAACACAATTTGAAAATGAAAGAACTACACGGATTAGCATACAGTTACATGTACTACTATCAGAACAATAGTAACAAAGAAGGGGGAAACATCGACCTCAAATACGGAAAAAATGAAGATTCACAGAAATACATTAACCATTTCGGTGGGGAATATGATTATTTCACTCCAGTTTACCCTCAGCAGAAAGGATATGAAAATCAGTATGTGATTTGTGCTGCATTATTCCACCTGGGAATACTGAGCAGTCCACTTGATTTCTTCAAAAACAAACTGGAAAATGTAACATTCAATGATATGATAGCTGAAGTAAATAACCATAGTACTGGTAATCTTACTTGTTTTATACGTGAGTCTACACAGAATATCTTACGTAGTGCATTATTAAATCAAAGTCACAGCAAGTTTATGAGTACAATTGTAATAGTGTACGCATATGATACTAGTCTTGCCCAGAGCAGTCAATACATGCACAACCGTTACCCATTATTATTGTATCGACTAGATGGTGATACAGTATATTACTGTAACCTTGCAGGACGTGGAAATAGTCCTGGATTCAATTATGAAACCAAAGCTGTAGATTACAATAACAACCCATGGGGATCAACAACAATAACAAATATGTTATCGTGGATTGAAGCAGCAAAAGAAAACAATCCAAACAGTGATAATTGTCTAATAATCAGCAGATATTTAACAATAGGTAGTATATAAGGAGGCAAAGAAAGGCATGGTAATGAGTGAAGACAACCTAACTTATCATAAGGTACTCGATAAAAACAAACCGATATATCTTGCATGGGATAATATATTTACAGGGAGCCAATCACCAAGTGCTGCGGATACAAGGGTTTTTAATGCATTTATAGCAAAATTAAGAAATGCAGGATTAAATATTGTAAGAACAAAACAAGGACCCAATCAATTATATCAAAACATGAATTACTTATACAAGAATTGTATCAAAGATGCTATTATTATTAATTGTATGAATGGAGTAGACCCAGCAAATATTAAAGAAGTTCCTAAGTTTCCAGAAAGTGCATATACCAACAAGGTATTTTGTAGTAATGATGCACTTAAAAGTGCAAATGTAAATGGATTAAAAAGTGGAGAGGCAAAAGCAGGAGCAATAACAAGATATAATAATAATGATGTTGTACTTGGTTGGTTCCGTAATGCTGCGGATTGTTGTAATGAGGGAGGTAGAGGTGTTACAAGAGGGATTATTGATAGAACAAGTAATCTTGCATATCAAGGTCGTTTTTATCATCCCGAACAATACATGAAACAGCATGAAATAATAGGATTATGCAGCAGTAGTGATGAAGGGACACGGGCAGGAGACCCAGAGGGATTAAAACTTGCAGATTTGATTATTGACTTGTTCAAAGAGGAAGATGAAAGTGGTGAGGGTGGAAGTGGTAGTCCAATAACTGACTTGGATAATGCAGTAGAAACCCCCAACTCAGATTCAAGTAAAACACTAAGCAAAAGAGTAGTAAAACAGGTATATAAAGTACCCTGGTATGAGAAAATACTCACAACCAAGACAGATGACAACGGAGCGTTCCTAATCAAACAACCCGCTGATATGAAAATAAAAGGAGAATATCTGGTCAACTTGTACTTCGCCGGGGATACTACACATGAAGCATGTAACCGCAGTATAAGAATACAGAAAATGAGTGGGGATGTCGTAAATGATGAATTACTTGAATCTACGACAACAGAGTACTATAGTGATGGAAGCAGTCAAGAAACCAATCATACAGGTTCATCACCAAAGGACAACAGTATCAAAACAAAAACTATTACAATCACATACACCTATGAAGGTGGAGTACTCAAGAATACTGATATAAAAACAGTAGAAAACTACAAAGTGATAGAACCCGCAGAAGAAACTGAAAATATTGTGAATGTAGTAGCTACCCCTGATGAAGTCAACAATAATTCTCCAACACCAACGGGTAATGCAGATCCATTCAGTAATGATGTGGCATTGTTATCGGATGGATCACCAAACGTAAATGCTATGAGTACTGGTGGAAAAAAATATGTCATGTATGATGAAAACAAAACATACCACCTCAATCAAAGTCAATTCCGTGAAGTGTATGATCGTGACAGTAAAAGTCTGCAACTCAACAGTTACAAAGTATCCAAATACACTGCATTCCAAAGTACTGATACACAAACGTATAATGTAATTCCTCGTATGAGGTGGAATCCAGTTGCACAAGCAGTTCATAGATGGCTTTGTGCCAATGATGGAGCGAGTTGGTTTAATGAGATAACAATTAATTTTGGTAGTCTTAATTGTGTGATTGATGGTACTAATGTACCTTTCACAGGCAAAGAAAGAGAATATCATGTAGTGGTAGACCACCAAGACAACATAAGTACACAAACAGGTACTTGCGGACCTACAAGTTGTAGTATGGCAACCGCATGGCTTTACAGATATGTGAGTGAAAATAAAATGAAGAGACCTACAGGTCATGGGCGTGGTATAGCACCCGAAGGGGCAACCAAGGGATTAAACAGTCTTGGATTCAATGCTAAAAGGGTCAGTGGTAAAGAGAATTGGATGAATGGTCTTCGTGAAGGAAAACCAATAGTATTCTTTGAGGGAGACCATTATGTTTGCTTATACGACATTGATGGGGATCGGATTTTAGCTGCCAATCCTGGTGGATGTTATAGTGGATTCTGTAGCGGTTGGCGTAGCAGTGCAACGGTAAATCAAGAAGGACGGGGGCAACATAATGTTGTGGCTCTTGCATGGTCAATTAGTGAAGATGAAAAACAACGTATTAACCATTTTTACAAAAGTATGGGTGGTGCATGGAACAGGCCAAGTAACAGTCGTACACTTCCAATTATATGGAATGGTAGTATACGGGACCGTAGTTAAATGAGTATTTGGAGGATTGATTATGATTAAATATAAACGTAATATTGCAGTAGATTTTGATGGTGTGTTAAACAATTATACGGGTTATGATCCTCATAACCTTTTTACTCCACGTAGTGGTGCTAAAGAGTTTTTGGAGAAATTGCATGAACAGTATGATATTATAATATATAGTACAAGAAACAGTAGTGAAATTGTAAAATGGCTTGAGAAATATCATTTTGATAAATATGTCAAAGTAGTGACTGATAAGAAGCCACCTGCTGTTGCTTATATAGATGACCGTGCAATAAGGTTCGAGGGGGATTATCGTGAGTGTTTGGAGAATCTTACTGAGAAAGCGTACTGGCAAAAGTAATAATGGTAGGTGTTGATTATGGATGAAGATGAATTAAAAAGTTTAGTTTTAACTGCAATAAGTGTAGGAATGAATTTTAAGAGGAATCAATTGAATAAGACATATCTTACAGATGATATGACAGGTGAATATCGTGAAATGCACGGTATTAGTATTGAAGATTGGAAGAAAACTGTTAATGAATTTATTGAGATTGGATTGGTTGACATAGCTGATGATGGAGGATATGTTATAACTGGGAATCCTAGGGTGTGATTATGTATGGATTGTAGTAAAATCAATATAAAAAGTGGTAGTACTGGTGAGCAAGTTAAAGAATTACAACGATACTTGAAGTATCTGGGGTATTATAATAGTACTGTGGATGGTAGTTGTGGTAGTGTTACTGTATCTGCTATCAAGAAGTTGCAGAAGCAGTACAAGTTGAAGGAAGATGGTATTTTTGGTCCTGTGACATGTAAAGCTTGTGGGATTAATGGTGTGGATGTGAGTAAGTCTTCTTTGACGTTGGATAAGAGTACTTATTTGGATATGTTTGAACGGTATAATAAGTACCTTGAGACTAACAAAAAAGAACCAAACATAGTATATCTCGATAAAGATAATCCATACAAATATATCACTAAAGAGAAACTAAAAGAAGTGATGAATTATTATAATAGTTATCTTGCAAAGTATGAGAATAAACCAAGCAACATAGCATTAAATCAAACAAGTACACAACCACAAAAAAACACAACAGGAGTATACATAAGCAAAAATCACTGGATCAAAGCAGGATGTAACAAACTAGGACAATGTACTGGATATTTTTGTGGAGTTCATGGCATAAGGCAATGTGATAGTAAAAGGAATATTGATAAATTCTTGGAACATGATTTGGCGGGATATGCAGGTACAACTACACATGGAACAAGTCATCTAGGTATTGAAACAGCACTTGCAACAGTAGCAATAAAGATGGGTATTAAAATTAGTGTTAAATGGCTTAATTTCTCCGATTTAGGCAATACGATTAATGAACGGTTTAAAAAACTTGGAGAATATATAGAACAGGATAATATAGGAGTAATTATACATAACTTGTATAGAAACCAGTATGGGCATTATGAAGTAATTAAAGAGATTAATACCAATAATAAAACATGTATAGTCTTAAACAGTCTTGGTAATAAATGCAATAGTCCAGCTTATTGTGGTTACCTGGAAACAAGAAGTTTCAGTACATTCGCAAGTTACATCAGTGGAATAAGTCAAAAAAGTATCTGTGTGATAACATATGAATAAACAAGAAAAAATAAAAGAAATATTACAAAATCATTTCAGAAGTGTAGGATGTGCAATGTGCCAAAATCATACAACAAAAGAGTATTGTAAATATTGTATACCTATACAACATAATAACATGTGGAATATAAGTGATGAATATTCAACCAAAATAGCAAGTGAAATATTGGAGGAATTATGATGATAAATGGTGATGCAGTGTATCTTCGACTGAAAGAAAAATATGAAGAAAAAGTGATTGATGAAATACCAGGAATATTAAATAGTATTGAAAAAAATCAACGTAGGTATAATTTGAAGGATTGTTTATATCAATTGCAGGATATTTGTAATCAGTTGTATTATGTGTATGGTGCTAGTGATGAAGTTATTTTGTTTCAAGCTTTGATTAATCAGTATAGGCATGAGTTTGATATTGTTGATGAAAATGAGATTATTCATCGTATGAATGATGGGGATTTTGTCCAGTAATGTATATATAATAATTAGTATAAAAATAGTTATTGAGAGTAACTTTTTTTCATGGCCAGTTCCTGGCTGTTATTCTCGGTTTGTATTATAATACTCGGTTTTATATTCTCTTTGTACTCGGGTATTATGTTTGGTTTTTGTTTTTGGTTAATTCGTTGTATTGATAAGGGGAATATTGAAATACATAATTAACTTAATTCATTAAACCATTTTAAGTGTATCTCCCTCATATTTTAACTAGTTTTTCAATATATTATTTTAGAGATAATCAATACAGATATCACTGCTTTTTTAGGTACTACAGTACCAAAGAAAGATTTATATAGTAGATTATACAAAACTAGTTATTAGATTTGTACAATTCTTTTTCGTGTTCTCTTTGTTTTTTGGTTGTAATTACGGCAATAATTACAGTCAAATACGAACACTTTTTACTATATTTATAATAAAAAAAAAGAGGGGAGAGTAAAGATTAGAACTACCCACAATAGGGTAATCTTTTCCTTACTCTCCCCTCTTTTTATATATACCTTTTATGAGACTTTAATAAAATGAAAGTTAATTTTCAATATCCTTTCCATGTATGCAAAAAAAAAATGAAAACTCAAATCCGAGATCAAAAAAATTTTTTAGAGACAAAACAGCCGAAACTCTAAAAAAAATCACCTGGTTATTTTTTTTGCAATGAAATGATGTGAGGAAAAAATTATTCGATGTGTATTAAACATGTTATTTTGAAGTCTAACTGGAGAACTCCATTGATGGATGAATCTTTTTTTTGAGCATAAAAAAATCGTATTACAGTATTATATATTATTTTTATTCTTTATAAAGTCATCTAATCATACAATATTGAAGATAAAAGTGATTAACGTACTTTAAGACTCAATAAAAAGTACAAAACTACAATGGTGACATAATTTAATCAAAAAAAAAGTAGAGTACCTATGAGAATTAATTGAGCATTAATAATTTTGAGTATACCCTTTAACGGAATAGAACTATCTTAAGGAATAGATTGGTTGTTATGTTCAATTGGATAAGGGGTGTACTTACTCTTTTTTTTGTTAAACTTCAGAAACATGTTATAATTTTAATCTTTTTTTCCTCAATTACTACATTCATAACTATTCCCGATTAAACGAGTATAAGTATGAGTAACACGGGAAAAAATCAGTTTAAACTACACAAAACACAATACATTTTATCAGCAAAAGTTCACACAATTGTTAACTTATTAATAGGCAACACCAAATATACATACATGAAACACAAAAACCAAACTATAATAAACCAACTTGCACTATACTATAACTGGAGTGAAATAACAAAAAACAACTACACCACCATACTCAACAAATACTCAAAATACCACAACCTCACCCTCGAAGAATTAATCAACGAAGCAGAAAAAGAAGAAGACATAATACCCAAAACCAACAAACGAACAATCAAAACAAGACTATTCAACTACATAATAACACAAAAAGAAAACAAACTACAAGACATATCCATCAAACAAGAACTATCCATGATAAAAAAAATGTACAAACACTACGACATAGAAATACCACGCCTACCACCACTACGCCCCAGACAATCACACGAATCATTTCAGGAAATACCATCACGAGAAGAAATATACAACATACTACTCAACGTCAATTTAAAACAAAAAAGCATAATCACATTCATGGCAAGTACAGGACTAAGAAGAAGTGATGTATGCAACCTCAAAATAAAAGACTTCATCAAAAGTCTACAGGAATATACACAATCATATGATTTACTCAACATAATAACAGAAATTGAAAATAGTACTGAATTAGTAATTCCTAAATGGGAAATTCACAGCCAAAAAACCAAAGTGAACTATATCACATTTTCAAGTGATGAAAGCACAAAACTAATCTGCAGATACCTGAAACAAAGATTATTCAATGAACAAATTACTAATGAGTCATCATTGTTTGATATGAAACCCCACTCGATTAGTGTGATGTTTGAACGGATCAATGACAAGTTTCAGATGGGATTCGTGGGGCATAGTCGTTTTTTTCATCCACATGTGCTGAGAAAGTATTTTACCACGTCATTGTATAACGATGGGGTAGATTTCTTGTTTGTGGATTTTCTTGCAGGACATACTTTGTCACCTATACGTGCAGCTTACTATAAAGCGAATCCGGAAGAGTTGAAACGTATTTATATTGAGCATTTGCATTGTTTAACATTTATGTCAAACGTTGAATTTGTTGATAGGGGTATTAGTAATGTTGAGCATGAAGAATTGGTAGAATTACGTGCATACAAGGAAGAAACGGATAAAAGACTTGAAGCACTGGAGTCTATGATTAAATCATTTCTTGAATAAGTTAAAGTATGAATATCGTTTGTATCGTTTATATTTATGAATGTAACTATTGTAAGTATATGAAATAACAAATAAAAATAGAATATAAACAGTAATAGTGCATAATAAAAACGATACAATTAGGGAGATTTAAATCCTTCTTGGAGATAATGATTTGGATAGGTTTCTGTTAGTTTATTAAACTATGATTAAATAGTTATACGTGAAACTGTTTTTTACTATTTCACTAAATCTTCATATAAATCCCCCCTAATTTACATCTTTTCAAAAAAAAGAAAGGAATATGTATAATTCCTGTTTTAACACTATTTTTATCTGTAATTTATAACTTACAACTAAATAAAATTAAATCTATTTAAAAAAAAAATAAATACTTTTTTCATTAATGTCAAAGATATTAAAAAAAAAAGAGAAAAAAAATAGAATCTTAATATAACCAAAAAAAAAGATAAATTATTTGAAAAATTTTTATCATTAAAAACGGGGGAAAAACTTGTTGATGATAACAATCCCCTTTACTTGAAAAAATGGATGAAAAAATAATACGCACCTACAAATCATTATCAGCAAAAAATTGAAGTACAAAAACTATAAAAAAAATTATTGATCATCCAACTTTCAAAAATCATAGATTCACATCATCCAGTAAGAGGATTAAGTGTTATATCATCAACAAGCAAAACCCCTGTATAATAATAAACAAATAAAGGAAAAAACGATAATATGACAAAAAACATACCAATAGCACCAATCAAAAGAATACTAAAAAGCACACACATGCGTGTAAGTGATGATGCAGCAGCAGAACTTGAAAAAATTCTTGCCACATTTGCAAAAGACATTGCTGATGATGCAGCAAAAATGGCAACTCATGCAGGACGTAAAACAATCACTGCAAAAGATATTGAATTAGCAATCCAGTAGAAAAAAATTGTGATAACTACATTTTTTTTATCAAATTTTTTTTTGGTAGGATCAAGAAGATGAGAAGACTTTTTGATGAAGAAGAAAAAACAAAAAAGTATTTTTTTATTCATACCAGGAATGAAGTATAATCTCATTGACTCACTAACAGTATTAGTATTTTCAAAAAAATAATTATTAGAATCATCATAAAATCTGATTTATAAGAACGTTGTGTTTCAAGAATTATAACGTTATGATACAAAGTTATGTGTATGTGAAATATCATTGCTAAAAAATAGGAATTCTCTTTGGTTTATCTAATTTTTTTTTTAGACAAAGTATTTCACATGATAGATTTAAAACCTCATATAAATGTAAAAAGTTATAGTTTAGTATTCGTGTGAACTTTTATGCTGAGAGTAGATGGGTATTCTGTTCCTGGGGTAATGATTTGTTTTACTTTTTTTTTCTTTTGTGGGTTTGATTCCCACTCCTACCCCTTTTGAATTTTATAGTTATTGTGGTGTTGAAAAGGAAATATTGAACGTATATTAAAAAAAGGTAATATATTTTTTTTGTGGAATAAAAGAGAGTATGTTATTATCTATGATATTTTAGTTAATTGGATTCCATTTAATTTTTTCACAACAAATGTTAATGTAATCAATAAAGGGGGTGCAATTCCCCCCAACACCAATCCTTGGTGGTGACTGTAATAGTTATCATGACCCCCCCTCCCCTTGGGGTAGTTATCATATGCTCACATTTTCTTTATATAGGTAGGTGTTACATATATGGTAATTATCCAATTATAGTATGGAGTTGTTAATTGATGATGAATATTAAGAAGGGTGTTGAAACTCCTCATAGTGGGGTGTTGCTTTCTGATCATGAGGCTGAGTTGTTTATGCGTTTGATTGGGAAGTATGAGGCTTTGAAGTCTGGTTTCAATGAGTATGAGAAAATGAAAGGTAAAGTTTGAATAGAAAACATTTATATATAATGAGTGTAATATATTCTATTGTAGTGCAATATTGCACTACTTGGAGGATATAAAAAAAATGAAAATAATGGAAATAGATACTGAAATAAAAGCAGTATCACAACAAAGACAAAAATCATTAATCCTCCGCATACCTGCAAATATAAGAGATATTATGCAGTTAAAACATGGAACAAAAACAAAAATAGAGGTACATGTTGAAAATGATGAAAAATACTTAAAACTGTATATGCAAGATTAATGATTTGAAAGGATTCTACAAGTGTTTACCCATGTCCTAGTTTGGTCGCTGAGTACATGAATAAACACGAAGTAATTAAAAGTAAAATCCAGTAGTAACCATATGAAAATAGCTACTATTAACTATTTTTATCATTGGATATTATTATATATTACTACTTTTTTTTATTTTTAATTTGTTAATCCTTTTAAATTATCAATCACCTCAATTTTTCATTAAAGGAGGATTAAATGACATCAATATATTTGACTGAAGAACAAAGTAAAAAAATAGACCAATACCTGGAGTCAGGTAAATTCAAAGGTAAATCAGATTTTGTTCAACGTGCAATAGATATTTACATATTGTACCTTGAAAATCCATATGAAGATTTACTTTTAAGTGAGTTAGAAAATTGGATTGAAAGTAGACGGACTATAACTATGTTTAATATGAACAGGAATATGTTTGGGACAAGTAGGAATGTACCTAATTCGAACATAAATATGTTACAAAATGAAGCAAATTCTAACATAAATATGTCTGAAATGAACAGGAACATATCTGAAACCAACATAAATGTAACAGATAAACACATTCCTAATGATGAGGATATGCTATTAACAAAGTTAAAACCCGAACTGCCAATGCTGAAAAGAATATTAAACAATCCTGAAAATACTGAAACAATCCCGGACTACACACTAAAAGTATTATCCAAACGGTATGACATATCCAAATCCATTATTCAAGAATGGATAGTGAAGAACAAGACCTGGTTAAAAAATGCAAATTTTGAAAATGAGTAACTAAGGTAAGAATTTTTTTATGTTATAAATATATTTATGTTAGAAAAAATTTGACGCCTACAATATACGTTCGTGGATATAGTATAATATAATAAAATAATTTTATTATTATTATTATTATTATTATTATTATTATTATTATTATTATTATTATTATACCACAAAAACAAAACAAAAAACCTAAAGAGATGATTTAAAATGAAAGGATACCACAAAATAATCCTAACCCGACTAACCTGTAATGGTAAAGAAAGCCCAGACCACTTTGAATTCGTAACAGATATACACACAAGTGTGCATCACTTCCTACTAGAACTACGATATAGAGAAGTATGGATAATAAAGAGGTGCCTGGAAGAATGCAGGTACAAACCATCGTTCCTAACAATAGACACAGAAGCAGGAATAAGCACAGACCGTACAAGCGAAATAATCCCAGAAATAATACACCAATTAGACAAGGATCTTGGATTACACAGAAACCCCACACGATGTAGTACAAAAGAAGAAAGAAAGGCTGCATTAGACTACCTTGAACAGTTAGGATGCACAATACCAGAATAAAAATGAAAAAAAAATAGATGATGGAGATCAAGAAAATGACAAAAAACGAAAACAGCAGCGAAGTAAAATGGAAGTTACAACAATGTAAACAAGAGCTTCAACAAATGAATATCCCAAAAACGGGGAATAATAAATTCAACAATTACAGTTACTACGAGTTGGATGATATTATTCCTCCAATTACGGATATTCTTGTTAAACATCGACTCTGCAGTACAACATATCAAAAGGATTCGAAGATGTACCTGGAAATTATGGATTATGACAGTAAAGAAACTGTTATCTTTGATACTAGAATCAAGGAGTATCCACAGGATACGAAGAAGCCTCAAGATTATGGTACATTCATGAAGCGTCAACAGGGATTGCAGACATATGCACGTAGGGCATTGTGGCTTGTTGCATTAGATATTGTGGAACCGAATATTATTGAAGCTAATCCAATGAGACCACAACAAAAACAACCACAACCACAACAAAAACAACCACAACCACCTCAAAAACAACAACCACAGCAAAAACAACAACCACAGCAAAAACAATTCAATAAACAAACACAACCAGTACAAACAAAAAAATCAAACAATAAACTTATAAAAGATGATGCCCCGGTCACACAAGAAAAAATCAAACAGATACTTGACCAGGCATATGAAAAAGTAAGACAAGCAGACCTTGACTTCACAATAGAAAACGCTGACTTCACAATAAAGCGTTTATGTGATAACCAAAACTTGTACAAAGCATGTCTTAGGACATTGGAAAGTAAGACTGCTGATAATTTGGAGGGAGTAACTAATGAATAAAATAAAACACTGCCTGGAATGTGGAAAAGTATTCCACATCACCAGTCCTGCAATGAACGCAAAAAGATACTGTTCAAGTACCTGCAGAATAAAACACAATAAAAATAAAACTCGTATCAGTATACGACGATGTGCATACTGTGGAAAAGAATACGTAGCAACACATACAAGACATGTGAGTAAATTCTGTTGTGAAAAGCACAAATACTACAGTCGACTAGAATCAAACTTGAAAAGTGTACGTAAATATCAACAGAAATACACTTTACCAACTAAACAAGCTTGGCTAGGCAACAGCAATCTCAAGTCTCACCTTAAAAGTGAGAATTGGAGCGATGAACTTAGGATGGTGCAAAATGAGTTGAAACGATTACGGATCAAGGGGATGAAGTAAGATGATACAAAAACCTATACAAGTGAGTGACCTGGTGAATTACCAGGAATGTGATGGGCGATATTTTATGCTCAAGTATAAAATGATTGGGCATATCATCAAGGAAACGAAGATATTCATGTATAAACATAACTTGAATGCTTTCCTGTATAAGAATGAAGCATTGTTTGAAAGTAGTTCATTGTATGTGTTAGATGAAGAGTGATGTGACATGACAGGGGAAGATGCTTTCAATGAGTATATGACTTTACGTGTTGAACTCTTAAGGTGGCTCATGGAAACAGATGACAATGTATTAACCGCCATGATAAACACAAGGAAAACATTAAAATATGAAAGCACTGAATTAGATGATGAAAATTTATTCACAAGATATATAAGTGAATACCAAAAACTTGAAAATAAGAGATGGGAAAAATGATATTCGAGAAAATAAATGAAATACAAAAAAAATATGAAATCAGCACAATGGTACGATTACTCGTAGACTTTGATGATAGTAGTAAAACAGCTTTCATCAACACCTGCAAGGAATTAGAGTATAACCCGGACGCTGATGATGAATTAATCTACAGTTGGTATCTCGCAGAAAAAGAAAATATAGACCGTAAAGGAGGTGTTCTAAGTGAATGAAATACTCAAATTTCTGGGTAGTACTAGTTGTGATTATGATAATATTCTTATGCAACTTGACAAATATCATTCACTGAAGAATGAATACAACAATCTACGACAAGAAATAGCAGTAATGGAATTAGACCTTGAAATAAAACAATACAATCTAATTCAATCCGAGGAATACAAAGACCTTAAAATCACAGAAAAAAAAGATAAAGCAAAACGTGAAACAAGCAAAGATACACTTGAAATCATCCACAAGAATAAAGAGAAAGATGATGTGAAAAGTAAGATTGACTTGTTACAATACTGGTTACGTTTTGCATTGCAAGAGATGATCCATGATGTGGTTGATACAGAAACTCAAATCATTTCTTAATCCGAAGAAAGAAGGCAACATAAATGATATGGATTACAGGTTTATTCCTAATCCACATCAGTATATGATGCTTCGAGAAAAAAATGATGAAAGATACAAACACTTGAACAGGTATTTATTTGAACAACTACAACGACCTGTTAATAAGCGAGTTTATTACGAATTAGCTTTACATCTCTTGTTCGAGTGTTGTGATGACGTTGAATGTTACGCACTACTGAAGAGGTTCAAGTTAGATGGATAGTACAATGTTTTGGTTTTACATTTGGGGATTAATTTTAATCCTTTTTATTTATCTTTTCCTATAAAAGGGGTGATAATGTATGACTCTAATCAAAAGGATAACTACCGACATAGCTCGAACACCTATCGTCGAGTCTATGGTGAATACAGATCAGATGAGGAAATGTGAATCATGCAATAACATGAGATGTGATGTATCATTTGAAACATACACCAGGAAGGTATTCAGTTATAATTGTGAACACGTCCCATCTGTGAAATGTAAATATTATACCCCCTATGCAATGGAGGTGAAGGAATAAATGGAAATAAATAACAAAACAATACAAGAATGGCAAAAAAAACTAAATGAAACACATGATTTAACAAGCAGTATAATTGAAAAAGTTGAGGAAATAGTTGCAACTTACCCCACATTCGATGAAAGTATAGATAAATTACATGTATACCTGGAGGACAGGACAATTGTAATTCATACGGATGCAATGATTAATGATGTTATGTTATCCAAATTAAAAGAGTTAGGATTCAATGGGTTTGACATATGTAGTGAAGAAAACCATATAACTGCAATCAACTTACATTATTACGAGGGGGAATAAAATATGGAACAGGAAACTACAAAAATAAACAGGGAATTCATACAATCATTAAATGAACAAATGGAAAACGTAGACTCAAATATAAACTTGCTGAGAAAAGAAATTATAGATATATTTAAAGAGGAAGAAGGGGATCCCATCCCCATCATACGAACACAATTCCTATGTAGAGTATTCGTAGTAGTAATCCATTATGAGGGGATTGTCCATTATGACACGCTGATTAAATTAAGACAATTAGGATTTAGTAGATTAGCAGTTCATAACTCAGATGATACTTTAGCAGTTGATAAATCAGATGATACTGCGGATAACTGCGTTACAATAGAACTCAGGTGATAATTTATGATAAAAGGATTTACCGATATATATGAAGATGAAAAAAAAGAACTAGAAAACCTAGAAGCAGAATTAAACAAATTCATAAAAGAGAATAATAACAGTACAGATATAGAAGATGCGAAAAAACCTATCTATATACTAAACGAGATGGAAGAACACTACCTAAACATGCTCAAAGTGTTAAATGTATCATTGGATATGTTAAATACTACACGTGATACATTCACACGAAGCATAAAAATAATTGATGTTGAAGGTGATGATAAATGATGCTAGGAAAAAAACAAAAATCAACCTTGTATAGTGTGCAATACTGTCGAGAACAAAAAAAGGAAAGAATTATCACTGATGTTATTTGGTGTTTTTCTTGTTTGGTTTTGTTATTGTTGGGTTGTATATTTTTTAGTTTTATTTATTTTGCACTAGTGTAGGGTGGTTAGATTTGGATATAATATGTAATCGTAGTGGTGCAAGAAGGTTGATCTTTCATGCACCTATACAACATATAGAAAAAAAACGTACAAAGAAGGATGGTGATACTATCATACACCATTCTTACACTACTATTTTGCCTGTTGATCTTCAGCGTTTTTTGGGTTATACTGATAAAATTTTTTATCACGTTGTTGATGGTCGTGTATTGCTAGGTGGTGTTGATGATGAGGGGTATTCAATCAGGAAAGATAATGTTATTACTATTCCTTTGAAGTTTTTTGATCCGGCGGGTTTTGATGAGGTATTGTTTATTGTTGATTTAAATAGATCTGTGGATACACCTTACGTTTTGATGAAACTGGGGATGGTAAAATGATACGGTATCTAATTTGTTTCTTATTAGGGTTTGTGATGATGGCAGTCGGATACTACTTACTCGAATGGAGGTTTGGTAAGGAATGGTAACAGTAGAAATAAACACTGACGTAATAATAGCCATAGTTGAAGTTGTAATATCTTTTACTTGCTTAATACTATTTCTCATGTATAAGAATGCAGAGGCGGATGTAGAGTACTATCAAACAATCTTGGAACATGAACAAACGACAAATAAAATGCTACGAAAACGAATTGAAGAACTTGAAAAGGAGGAGGGGATAACAGATGATGAGTAGTCGTGAAAGATTAAAAAGATTAATCGATGAAAGGGTACATCATAAACATGATTGGGATAAAATTCCTGCAATCACAAGTGATGGAATATATACCTATCTCAAGTGGCGTTATGATGATAAGAAAATCTGTGTTAAGAGTAATGATTATGACCTTATTTCACTCATCAAAGAAGCAATAGAGATATACTTGGAAGAGAAGGAAGAGGATTGATAAGGAATGCTAACAGTGGAAATAAACATAGAGGTTCTCATTATATTGTGGATTTTTATCACGATTTGTTTGTTCATTGGATACCTATTTGAACGGCAGGATGCACGATTATACAAGCACTTGTATTATGAGATGTTAGAATGGATTGAAATGCCCGAGAATAAAGAGGAGGAGGATTGACTGCGAATGAATCAAGATGAACGAATGGAAATAATAATACAACGATTATGCGACAGTATACGGATACTGGAACATAACAAACACCTCCTAGAAGACCCCTGTATCAAAGAGATATACGGATATATCCGTGATGCAATGGAGAGGATAGATGATTATAAATGGCATGAGATATTTGATTCACTAGATGAGGAGGAACTGTGAATGATTGAAGAAGATAAAAAACAAACGAGAATTTATACTATAACAGCTAAAAAAGAAGAATTAGATATACTGGAATCCTTGTTTAAAACTATGCAATCGATGGGGATTGCTGGTGCAAGTAGAGCTATAAAACTATTTGTAGATGGAGATGGAGCTTTCCATCCTCGATTTAAAAAATTAATTCTGGAGGAATCATCATCTGTCTTTGAAGAAGATATTGAGAGTATTATTCCTCCTAATGCAGATAAAAAAGCAATATCTCATGGATATGGATTAGTTAAAAGAGATTGTGAAGAATTTAACGGTAATGGTTGGTGGGTTTACTATGACTTCGGATAAGAAATTTATTTCATGACGTGTTACTGGATAGGAATGAATGTGAATTGTATGAGAAGAGGAGGATGATGAGCAATGATGATAGAACAGACAATAATCCTAAACTATGGACAATACTATGAAGAACGAATAGAACTCACAGATAACAAACCTCTTGAGCAGTTTTTCACCGAAAAATACATTGGTCAGAATGTTGATGAAAACACATGGGAATGTGCCTTAGATGATGAGGAGTGTTATCAAGTGTATCTTTGGCTTACATTGGTAATAGGTAATGGGAAAATACGGGATGAGACTTACTTGGAGGGTGTGTTAGAGTTGTATGATGAATTAGTGGATATTGTTAGGAGTGGTATGTTAGACACGATAGAATTAGCGTACCAGTCGAAGGAGGTAGAAGACTGATGCCAGTTGGTGATTTGTTAAACTGGGACTTCCTATTACCCCAGTATACAGACAAAATAACAGAAGAGATACTACGAGAATTACAACCCAAACAAACAGGCGAACTATCAAAACACGATGATTATATAAAAGCAGCAAAAGATTATAAAAAAAATATGAACAAGGTGAGATATATGGAAAATATGAAAGAAAAGAGTATTTATATGACATTTAGTGCAGTACTTGACATGATGAAAAAATATAGACAAAACAACCTATGCTTCAGAAGAGAGGGTTGGAATGGAAAAGGAATGTATATAATGTTATGGACGGATGCTTACATGGGGGAATACCCACCAGATGAAAAAGTAAGAATGGTTTCCTATGAACTTTCTGAAATGTTGGTTTTGAAGACAAGTTATGGGAAGTTTGTCCCGTGGTGTCCTAGTCAGACGGATATTCTCTGTGATGATTGGGTGCTATTGCCTGAGCAACCGAAGACGGCAATAGTTGTTGAGGAAAAAATCAAAACAAAGACAAGAAAAGGAGGACAGACAATGATAGTCGGAGATAAGTGTAGTGAAAGAATGTGTGAAATAATCATGGAAGCAGGAAAAATCAAGGAATCCCAACTACGTGAAACATTACTCCTCGAAGGATATGACCCACGGGTAATCACAGCCAATATCAAGAAGTTATGTGACTATGGAGATATTGAATTTTATCCGGTCATGGAGGTTGTGGATAATGTTATCCTTCGGAATGGTGGAATACCAAACCCCCAAGAAGAGGAGGAGTAAATATTTCTTTAATTAGTATTGAACAAATAATCATAAATAATATGTTAAGGTATAATGAATACATTGAACAAGTAAAAAATCAAATAAAACATGCGTATAAAGTACCAATGCAACCAGTACCATTCAATGTAATAATACAAAGTAACCATAACTATGAATTATTAAGATTATCCTTTGCTTTTTACTGTTTACTAAAAAAGGATATACTTGTAATTCAAAAAGGTATTCCCATCAACAATACAAATATTTATTTTCCATTATTCCACATACCCACAAGATATTTAAGAACAATAACAATAAAAACAGTGCATGATGAAACAAAACAAGAAACAGAACTTATTTATTGTATTGATACAGATTTATTGGAGGGAATTGAACAATGACTGTAGAAATGTTACCGAAAGACACTTATACTATAAAGACCTACTATATAGTATACCAATATAGTAAAGGTGATATATAGTATGAAAATTGAAAGAAACACTAAAGTACAAAAAGGCAAAGGAGTATTAACCACTAGTATACCCCAGACGATATCTGAAATAATGGATATACAAAAAGGGACACCTCTTATCTGGAAACTCACAGATGAAGGGAAAGTCACCATCCAAAAAGAAGAAGGAGATGATGCTGATGGTTGAATGTATTTTTTGTATTCACTTCAAAGGTATAGATAAAGAGGATTACTGTCCATATGATGGACAATACCACTGGGAATATTATGAGTACTGTACATATCACGAGGGTACCCTGGAAGATCTTGACATATACAGGGGGACTGGATGTGAACATTACCAGGGGGTAAATAATGATTGAACTAGGGATAATTGAAGCAGGAGATGAAGATGATCCAAAAAGTTAAATTATAAATATAATGTTAAACAAAAATAGCTACTAGAAGGCTTTCTCGTTTTTGTGTTCTTCTTTCGATGTGTTTGGTATTGCAGTACCAAATACAAAAAAACACATTTTCACGTGTAAGCATTGTTTGACTACTTTTAATTAATATTACTTTTGTTTGTAATTAAACATGTACTCCTCACGATTATACCTTGTTTGTGCTTTCATTTTTTTGATTATTTTGTATTTAATTAGTTCTATGTGTTTTTTGTCTCGTGTTATGTATCTAATTATTGCTTGTTTTAGTTATCTTGCTTGTTTATACTGTTATTAATATGAATGTATAATATTGGAGGAGGTAAACATAGTATGATGGATGTTGTGCCAGATTAAAAAGTATTGTCCAGAATGCAATAGCACAATATTCCGAGAAGATATCATCCACGCTGAAGTATATTGCCTCAAGTGTGGACTTGTACTAGTTGCCCCTCCAAAGACAGGATTGGTATTTCCTGGTTTCACATATAAGAAAAAAGAAAATGATAAAAAATTAAACTAATTCTTCTTTTAGTTGAATTCGTAGATTTCTATCAAAAGTTTTTTTTTCTTTCCATTTTTCATTCTCCCCCCCTGCTGATCTAAGGGGGGTTGAAATGTTAAATAAATTATTTAGTTAATTATCCATTATGCGTCTCTTAAATTTATTCTCATTTAACTATGGGTACATGTGAAGAAAGTTTTGAGTATACAGTTTATAATTTTTTTAGTTTAAAAGTGGGGGATAACGGATTATTTTATGGGCATGATGTAAATCCATCCTTACTTGATATGACATGGCTGGAAACTACATTTTTTTTTGTATAATTTATATTTCATTTTTTATTAGAGTAAAATATTGTTTTTTAATTATTTAAACTATTATTATCATGTTCAAATAAGTATATCATTTTGAATTGGGATATAAAAAGTTATTACATTTGATTATTCCTTTATTTTCTCCGAAGATTATTTATTAGTTGATATAATACGATATGTGACATTCTATATATTCATGTTTAACAACTCATAAAAGGTTAAAATTGTATAAAAACTAAAACGTGGAAAAGACTTATAACCATACTGGATGTTATAAGCAAGTGTTGACTCCTATAAAAGAAAAAAAATGGGTGTCTAGCTACCGGTTGGCATAAGTGATTATTAATGTACAAACATTTAATTTTTTTTGATGTGATGGTTACCCATAATCCTTTATTCTCCAGTATTCAATACTTCATTTATTCCATAGGGAAAGAAAATATCTTTAAGAACTCCCTTTTCTAAATTTAATAATGTATGGGTTTTTTTTTTAATTGAATTGTTATTTATTCCCCTTTTTTTTGTTTTTTTTATATTCACCACCAATTGTAATCAAAAAAAAAAATATTAAATAAAAAATGATTATAGATGGTAAAAAATTATATAATGTCATTACTTCCTTCAAAATAAAAGAAGAAACAAAAAAAATAAAATGGTAAATAATACTCAGATTAAAAAAAAATAAAAACGGAAAAAAACAAGAAAAAAAGAACAGGAGGTTCAAACCCTCCCCCATACCAAGAATCATGATCACAAGAAAAAAAATAATAAAATAAATAAAAATAAAACCCCGAGGTGAACAAAACAAAATGAAAATAAACAACACAACACTAACAACAGACAAACTAGAAATAACAATACAACACCCAAACAAGCTACACAGCAAAACATTCAAAAGAGGATACTACAACGACACACAAGGAATATACCTCTACGACCAAAAACACACAAGAAAACAATTATCCTGCTTCCACCTAACCACAATAACAATAAACAAAACAAACATAGAAACAGAATGGACAAAACAATGGAAAAAAGATGCCATACTAACATTCACAACAACAGAAGAAGACACACTAACACTATCATTAGATGATCCCTCTAACATCTTCCACTTCTGTGATGACTATGACTACTTATTCAACACGTGCTACAAAACACATCCACCCCTCCAAAACTTCCATGAATACTTGACAATATTACTCCATGAGGTGTATCATCAGTTCAATGTTGAATTATACAGTTTGTACAGTAACAAGCAACCGTACACCCTTGATGCAACAGGTACAATCTGCATGGATGGAGTACGTGGAACAGTAACAATACTTGACAATAAAGAAAATATGGTAAAAGATGGAACATTAACAGTTACTTGTGGTGAAAACACTAACACTACAGACCTGGCAAAGATATATGAAGAAACAGGAAGCACCATTTACCCATGGACTATCGTAAATGATGAAGAAGAAAACATCATCATCACTTATACCAACATGAATGGAGTAGCAATATCTACTGAATTGGATAAAAACGGACTTCCAATATTACCAACAAGTGAAATAATACTTGAAGATGTAACAATGCAGTATGGAGATAATGTAAAATTACCAATTGAAATAGTAAGTAATGATGAAAGCATTATCAATGAGGGAACAGTAATATTAAGATACCAAGGAGCAGGAAAAACAATAACAAACATTCCAGTAATAAATGGTAGTGTTGAGGTGGATATACCCGCATTTAAACCAGCAACTTATACAATACAAGCAATATATAAAAGTAATGGTAATTATGAAGATAGCACAGCAACCGCAACATTAACAATAAATAAAGGTGATGTACATTTCCAAGTGGATACAAATAATTTATTTGTAACAGTTCATGGTGCAGTAGCGGTGGATGCTGTTTTACTTGACCAAAACGATAATCCAGTAACAAGCCATCAACCCAATTGCCTTGTAAAATATGGAGGAAAATCAACATTATTTGACTTAGAGGAAGATGGACATGTTCCAGAGTATATAAAAACAACTGTATTCCTTAATCGTAGTTATGATTATGAAGTCCTTTTTGTTGCAGGATTAAATAACTATTGGAACGAGGTAAGAAATTCATATGATGTTACAACAGAGCAGGAACCCGTTTGGGATTTATTTGCAAGAGAAATAAACGGAAATCCCGGACTTGAATTAATAACAATTGGTTTCCCTCCCGAACAAGTTGTAACGGCATATATTGATGAGGTAAATGTTGGTGAATTTATAATCCAAGATAATACGGAGGTAAGAGATGGGGAGGGTACGGCAATACTTGAATTATCGGATGAATATGCAGGAAATCAAGTTGTAACCCTTAAAACAACATTTATATGGGATATAGGACAACAAGAGTATACAAGAGAGTATACAAAAGAATTTAACATAACAATATAAAAAAAAGGAGTATGAAATAATATGATAAAAGATACAGATGATAAAAAAATAATATTTGATAAAAATAAAAAATTCAATACAAACAACTATGAAATAAGAAACCAAGTAAACAACCGTGAAATACAATTAAACGATGAAACAATCCTCCACGCATGTATAACCGACATAACATTTGATACAACTAAAATAACAATCAACTTCCTATCAAAAGATGACCTTGAATTTACATATGAGATAAGCAAGGAAGCAGAAACAGGAGAAATCCCCGATTACTTACAAATCAATGAAACCGACATTGTACAACTTGCAATAAAAATATACACATTAGAAGCTTACAAAGTATTTATGAACGATACAACACTACCAGAAGCAGCAGCAATAAACGAGTTACAAGCACAGATAACAGATTTACAAGATACAATAACCGATTTACAAGGTACAATAACAGAAAAAGAAACAACAATAACCACATTAAATGAACAATTAGAAAATACAATCAAAGCAGATGAAATATTATCATTTACAGCGGACTTTGACCTTAGCCAATTAACATTAACTCCAACAAGCATTGCAGGACCAACTGGACAAATTGCAGTAGCAGCAATTAAAGTTAGTGCAATTTATAATAATGCAGATATGTTTTATTCAACATCATTTGCGGGATGGTGGGAAGATAATGTAGAATTAATTAGTTTTAAAATGTTAAATGAAACATACAATCCAACAATAAATAACAATGATGGAGCATGGACATTTAGCACTCAGAGTAAGGAAATATCTATTATTTATCAAGTTACCCTATCATCACCATATGTGGATATTCCAGAAAGTGGGCTTGTTCCTTTTGAATTAATATTTAAAAATAAATCTAATAATAAACTTGTAACTATTGCAGATACATATGATACAGCCACTTCCCAATTTATTGGAGAATAAATAAATAATTTAATCCTTTTATTTTTTTTTGTTTATACCCTTTTATTTTTATGAATGTAATCTATAACACAAAAAGGATAAAAGGAGAAAATCAAAAAAATGAAAATTGAATATATTGATATGGGAGATGTATCTTCCCAAGATAACAAGGATTATTTGATAGTATCAACGATAAATAAAATCATAGAAAACCAAAACAACATCGGAAAAATCATAGACGATAAAATAATATACCATACAAGCCATATCGATGATGATATAACAGAAATAAACAATGATTTAAACTTAACAAAAATAAAAATAAATGAAATCCTAGAAAACCAAATCATGCTATCACAACAAGTGGAGAAATTAACCAAACCAATAGAAGATTCGGAAGATACAGATGCAGATGCAAGATGCCAATGTGAAAAGGCAGAACCACAATTTGCACCTAATAATGATGATGGTATATTCATAAATGATGGTACATTCATACTAATGAAAACAGACCAACTAAAACATATGGTAAACACCTTGACTTTGTTAATTGATGAACTAATAAATAATATACAATGAGTTAAACAGAAGATAATAAAAATGATAATCGGGGAAACACTAAAAAAACTAAGAAAACAACAAGGATACACACAAAAACAAATAGCAAAATACCTCCACATTAGCCAAAGCTTATACGCAAAATATGAAACACAAACCCGTAACCCACCAATAAAAATAATAAAAAAATTATCAACATTATACAATTGTAATGAAGAGTACATCCTATATCAAGAGGGAACACCCCCATTAAACCAACAAATGTTCCACAATAAAAAAATGGATCTACAAACAATAGCTAAAATGAATAAAATTTGCCTAAACTTACAAGAAATGATAAAATTATATGAAAACCAACAGCATTTAAAACAAGTAAAAGAATAACCATAAAAACAGAAAAAATAACATAAAACAAAACATTATTAATATATGTTAAAATAAGTATTTAAAACCATAAGAATACACACCAATCCATACCAAATATAATATAAAAAAAAAAGATCATGAGAGTAAAAGAAGATGACAACTGAACTTCCACCAAGATACAAAAACAAAGATGGAAAAGAAGAAAGTGTACACTCTTATGAAACCTTTTACAACATCTACATCAAATCAGACAAAAAACTAACAGCCAAACAACTAGCAAAACTAAGTGGATACACTGAAAATACATGTCAAAACTGGATCAAAGAAAATAAATACATTGAACGAAAAGCAAAAATCAAAGAAGAAGAAGCAAAAAAACAACAACAAAAACAACAATCACTCATGGACATAATAGGCAGCACACTAGAAGACCAAATCAAACTCAACACACTAACCGACAATGGATTCATGATGAAAACACAAAACCTAATGCAAGAATACAGTGAAGACAACCAACTACAACTAGAACACCTAGACATCAACAGCAAAACCTACAAAAAACTACAAGAAGCACAACGAATAGACAAAAAAAGACCACTCATTACAATTGAAACAATACAAGCATACCATACACTACAACGTGATACAATAGAACATGAAGAAGAACAAACAATACTCGAAGAAGCAATGGAAGCCAAAGAAGAAATACGAGAAATCAATAACCTGGAAAAACTAGTACAACTAAGACGGGAGATGCAAGACGATGAATACTAACAGTATCTCATTCAATCAGTATCCCTCAGATAACCTTGTAGATTGGTTTGAACATATTCATTACAATATGCGAATCCTGAAATGGCAATTACCACTAGTGGAAATGTTAACCTATGCTGAGCAGGGGAAGGTAAGTCGTCTTTGTGTATCTGCACCTCCACAACATGGTAAAACTGAACTCGTAGTAAATACATTCCTCTCATACTACATGGTGAATAATCCCAATGATAAAGTGATTGTTACAGCATATAGTGAAAGTCGAGCAGTAAAGTATGGGACCTGGATACGTGACATACTCAAATACTACAAAGATGACACACTATTTAAACCCACACTACGACAAGACTTCAAGAAGAAAAATAATTTCATGTTTGATGAACCATACAAGGGTGAACTGATAGCAACTGGAAGTCACGGTGCAATAATGGGAAACCCTGCAAACCTCATAATCATTGATGATCCAATAAAAGAAATACAAGAAGCTCAAAGTCCTACAATGCAAGAACATCTACGTGACTGGTATTATACCACAATTGATACCCGTCTACGAAAACGTTATCGACGTCACAAGAAAGCATTACCCCCACTACTTTTTGTCGTAGCACAACGACTCAACCTATTTGACTTACAAGGAATCATCCTAGAAGAAGAACCTAGCATTGATGGAAAAACAGCACTACAAAAACTAAGAAGTGGTGAAACAATACCTAGTGATACATGGGTCAATATGAACTTTCCATCACTTAGCTTGGGGAAAACAGAAGACATACTAGGAAGACCCAAGAACACACCATTATGGAGTTCTCATCGAAACTATGATGATCTTGTCAACACCAAACGCAGAATAGGATCATACAGATTCAACATGGTATATCAGGGAACACCAACAGCACTACAAGGAACATTATTCCTACGTGAATGGTTTTATAACCCAGATGGAACACTCAAATGCACAGTACCCATCGAGCTTGTACCTCAACACCTACGATGGATGCGTACATATGACCTTGCAGCAAGATTCAAACATACTGATATGAATAGTGCAGATGAAGTAGCAGGAACACTAACCAGTACTGATCCTTTGATGGAAGTAATGTACGTGGATGGAATGGTAAATGGTAAATTCACTGCACATACACTACTCAATACATTAAAAAAGACTATTAAAACAGATGGGTATCGTGTAACAACTAATATCGAACAAGAAGGTGCAAGTCAAAGTGGATTATTTATCACACAGATCATGGAAGAATTTTCAAATTATAACATAATCAGTCATAAACCTGTAGGTAGTAAAGCGTATAGGACTATAGAACTTCAGGCATTAGCTGAGACTGGTCGACTGAAATTCATTACACGTGATGAGCGTAGCAATGAATGGATTTATAAAGCAGTAGATCAACTGATTGAATTTGACGGAAAAGATAGTAATGCAAGATTAAAGAAGCATGATGATATAGTAGATAGTCTGAGTGCCTCTGCGAATCATTGGCTTCAAGAACGTAACCGTCCAAGAATATAATATCATGGTGGTGGTTAATATTGTAAGAAAGAACTATAAAGAAAGTTATAAAACCAAAATAAAAAAATCACAAAAGAATATGAAAACAGAAAAAAATGATACAAATATGATTCACGATGAAGAACAATTACTCAGTGCATCATACCTAGTAACCGTTGATGACTATGACACCATGAGTAATCCCCGCCTCATTGACCGTGCAGTGTTCAATCAATTGCAATACAAGAACACTAGCATCAAGATGAGCGAAACTGCTCAAATCAGTGAATCAGAATATGGAACAGAATTCAAAACACCCGAATATCCATTGAAGTTTCTTGCAGGATTGTTGGATGTGAATCTCTTTCACTACGATTGCTGTGAAATGGTGGGATTGGATTGTGTCAAGAATGGGTATGATGTAGTAAAGAATGGTGTGGATACTGCTCAACTCAATGAGGCAAAAGTCGAACTGCAAGAATGGCTTAATAACTTACCTACACCTATCCTGGACATGTTCCAAGAAACTATCATGGATTATGAAGCGATTGGTTGTGGTGGTGTAGAAATCATAAGAGAACAATCATTACTATCTCCTATTGTAGATTTTAATCATTTGAAGGTTGTGAATTGTAAACTTCATAGTGATGATAAACGTGTTCTTATGGAGATGGGTGGTAAGAAGGTATGGTTCTTCTTGTATGGTACTAATTATGATGAAGATAATCGTATGATGTACTTGAATCGTCATACTGGTGAGTGGAGTTATGAGAGTTTTGGTGTGGATGATGATGCTCATGAATTGTTATGGTGGCGTGAATATAAAACGGGATGTAACAGTTACGGTAGTGCAAGAATAACAAAAGCATTGGACATCTTAGAACTTGAAATAGGCAGAACTAATTTTAACATAAAATTCTTTGAAAACTATGGATTACCAGCATTTGCAGTGTATATTACTGGTAACTTCAGAGATGAAGAAATGAATAGATATTTGCCTGATGGATCTGAGAATCCAGACTTTGATGTGACAAAAACATTACGTTACCGACTTGCACAGCAGATTGAAGAAGTTATCAAGAATCCTCACAGTGCAGTAGTACTCAGCCTCCCAACCACAGTCGGTGCAGGAGAAGTCAAAGTAAACTTTGTACCATTATCCACTGATATTAAAGAAGCAAGTTTCCGTATGATGCGACAGGACAACAAAGATGACATCTGCAGTGTCCATAAAATAAGCAGCAACCTCGTTGGTGCTAGTAAAACTGGTGCATTAGGCGGTAACGTACTTGAAGCAGAAACAAAAGTATACCAGGAAAACAAGATACAACCAATCCAAAAGGTATTCACTAATCCATTTAACAAGCTTATTCATGATGAAGTGGGAGTTACATTCCAATATAATAACGATGGATTAAGTTTCAAGCTGTTGGAGTTATTGAAACAAGATATGGATATAGAGTTGGATCGTGTACTGAAAGAAGTTGAAAATGGATTGATTACAATTTACGATGGACAGGTCAAACTATCTAAGACTTTGAATATCATACCTGATGAGGATGAACCGTTACTTCGTGAATACTTTTATAAAGGACGACCATTACGGGATTATTTCTATGGATCAAGTACTGGTGTGGTGGATGATATGTCACTAAGGCAATTGGAGTATCAGCTTGGTGGTGTTGTAAAAAATGCAAGAAAAAGTAGATCTCTTAAAAGCGTTAAAAGTAATGCAAATAAGGGAACAATTAACTATATTAAACAAAAGCTTCGAGGATGAACAAGAGGCAATGGATACTTTGAAGGGACATCTTGAATCTTCTTTTTTTAATACGATTTGTAATGCTGTGTTGGAGTTGTATCGTTGTAATGATGTTGTGTATGAGTATATGATTGAAGAAGTTGTGTATGGTATGCGTGATGAATTGCAGGATATTCTACTCGGTGATATATATGATTATTACTTGAAAGTAAGTGAAAATAGTGAAGCACAAATAAATAACAGTTACAATCAATCAAACACAGACTACATCCTCGACTATGTAAAAAAATCAACCAGTGATAAAAATATATTAAATGACCTGGTAAACTTCCAAGATGTCATACAAGAATATGACCTATCTACAATACTACGACAATACAATGTACAACAAAACATTAACCAAACCGGCAAACCACAACTACTCAAAAAACCATTCATAGACATAACCGACATCACAGAAATATTTGAATATGAAGTTGACCAGGCAGTAACAGACTACCTTACCAATAACATGTTCATAGCAACAGAATCCACACTAGAACGAGTAACCGGTGAACTATTTGACATCATAAAAGAATCCTACGCAGACAGAGGCGAAGGAACAGACACAGTAACAACAGATATAATCAACAAATTCACAGAACTACGAGAATACGAAGCAGAAAGAATAGCAAGAACCGAAACACTAAAAGCACAAGGCAATGCAAACTACATGCGACTACTCAACAATGACTCAGTAGAATACAAACAATGGATGGCTACAAATGATTCAAGAACACGTGACAGTCACAGTGAACAAGACGGTCAAATCACTTACGTTGATGGAACATTTGCAAATGGATGTCAATATGAGGGAGATACAAATGCGGAAATAGAAGAATGGATCAATTGTCGATGCACTACAACTGCATTTTATCCTGAACCGGGTATGGTTCCACCTGCAGGTGCGGAGTATTGGTTTGAAGATGAAATGGTTATTGATTTAGATGTAGAGAGGTATGATTATCTTGTTGATGTCCCAGAGTTTATCCCAAGTTTCTGGTAGAGTCTTTGAATTATTGCCGGATGGGAAAATAAGAGTATTGATGAAAGATGGCAGCAGTAAAGTTTATGATGATCTTCATGAAGCTTTATTATACAAAATAAAAAATTAAGATATGGAGTTGATAATGATGAATACATATGAATACAGATTAAACAGATTAAAGAATGTATTATTTGAAGCAGAAAGTACACTTGAAGCAAATCGCAGTAATCTTGATGATGAAACAATTAAACAAAGAGAATTGTTTATCACGAAACTAAAAGATGAACGTGAAGCATTACTCAAAGAGTTAGGTGTTAATACCAAATCTCAGAAGAAGTCAAGTGATACAGATGACACTACAAAGGCAGATAAAAAAGCAGATAAAATTAAAAATAAATCCAAAGCTAAAAAAGAAGATGATAAAAAATGAAAGTAACAATAATCACAAAGAATGGCAGAAAGTATGAGCATAAAAATATTACGAATGTCATTGAGCGTACTAGTAGTACTAGTGGGATTACTTGGCTTGTCTTGAAGAAGTTGAGTCATAAGAATGTGTCTAGTGATGAGAAGGCTGAACGTGATTTCTTGAAGGTTGCTGTTGATTGTATTGAAAGCATTCAATATGAATGACTTACTTTAACCCCCGTGTTTTTCTTTTTGGTGTTCAAATTTTCACACCAACTAGTAAACATTTACTTATACAAATTTTATAATTGTTGCGATTGTGTTCAAAATATTTTCATAACTGTTGGCATACAAGAAAACATAAATATAACTATCTTACTGCAAAATGTAAGACGCAACACCTAAAAAAAAGAATAAAAGTAGTCAAGAACTACCCCCCAAAAAAAAGAATAAATACACTGGAAAAACTAGGCCAAATAATAAAGTTTTTCCTCCTAATTATAGTATATACAAATACTATAATATAAAACTTAGCACCAAGGGTAAATATGACAATAACAGTAACAGGACCAATCCTACTTCCCAAAACACCAGACTGTGACTATGCTGATGGTGAAGCATTACTCAGCAATGAAAAAATACAAAACCTAGTAGAATCCTACAAAGACTACCAAATCATAGACTACGAACATCAATTCACAAATCCTGAAAGCCCATTATTCATGCAAACAGTAGGAAAACCAATCCGAACATTCATTGTAGATGAAGCGGTCACATTCACAGATGTAAGTGACACTCAAATCACAGTACCTGCCGGTACTGCATGGCTTGAATGTGTCATTGATGATCCAATAGTGGAAAAGGAAATAGATGAAAAATTAATCGTAGCATATAGTGTAACAGTAGCAGAAGCAGAAGATGCACAATACTTCCTGTCATTGTACAATAGTACAAACAACAAATCTAGCAATAAAAGTAATGAAACATACAGTAGACATCAACGTATCACAAGAAAAAGAGTATTAATAAGTGACATTGTAAACCCTGAGTTATTGACAGTTAGTGTTGTGAAGTTTCCTTGCGTGTACAAAGCAAAATTCTGTAAACGTAGCATCAAACATGATGAGGGTATAGGATTGGAATATAGCGAAAAAGGTGATAATATGACTGAAGATTATACTAATGAAACATTTATTGAAAATATCAAAACAGAAGTAAGTAAACTTCTTGGAAGTAACAAAGAAGATGCAGAACAAAAACAAGATGAAGAAGAAACAGAAACACAAGAACCAGTAGAACAAAAAGAACCAAAAGAAGAATATGTTACAAGTGAAGAACTTGATGAAAAACTTGACAATTTCAAAGCAGAAATAATTAGTGAAGTAGTTGATGCAATTTCTCAAGTAAAAGAGGAAGATGCAAAAGACAAAAAAGAAGAAGAACCTCAAAAAGAACAAGAAGAGGAAAAAAAAGAAGCTGAAAAAACCACATCTGAAGAAGAAACAGAAGAAGAAACAGAAGGGGAAAACCAAACGGAAGAACCAAAAGAAGAACAAAAAGGTGAACCAATCCCAGTCAAATCAAGTGTGGGAAAAGCATTCAGTAAAAAAGCAGAAGAAAACAAAATCAAAAACAAAACGGCTCAACCAAGCCGTAAAACAACACTAAAACATGAAGGAGGACAACAATCCATGAAAACAATCCATGAAAGAGATTTAATTTCAAACGCAATAAAAGGAGACGGCACAAGCATCAAAAGTGCCTTGAAAGACAACACCAAAATAATTTACAACACAAGAGAATACAACCTAGTACCATACTACCAACACAAAGGAGTACTCAACGGACTCAACAAAGCAGGTAAACACGTATTCCAAGAAAGTTTCAGTGAAGAAGAAACCAACAAAGCAATATTATCCACAGAGCTATTTGCACAGTACGTAAGAGAATTAATCACACCTGAAGCAATCTTCGACCAAGCAAACTACATGACAGTATACGGTGAAGAAGCACCAATCAGAAGAGTAAAAGCAGCAAAAAGCTGGACCAGTCAAGACGGACACCTACCTGCAAATTACTACTTCGACAACATACCAGAAGCATCAGAATTACTACATGAAAAAGATGTTGTAAGACCAGTAACACAAAGAGATCTATTCACAATCAGTGACCGTCAACTTAGAAACAATGTATTTGGTGACGACCTACTTGACGTAAGCCTCGAAACAATTAAGGAAACATTTTACAACGGTGTATATGCTGCAAGAATCCTCGGTGACACCGATAACGATGGTCAAACATACACACCAACTGGTGGAAGTGCAACCGACATAGACAAACAATTCACAAGAAAAGACGGATGGGTAAAACAAGCAGGTGTACAACTTGAAAGTACAACCGACTTTGACGCTGACAATATACTCGACCTCTTTGACACAATGTACTACAGCCTCCCAGAATATGCTCAACAAGAAGGAAACTACGCATTCTTCGTACCAAGTCAAGTAAGAAGAGCATTCTACAACCACTTTATTAAAAACAGTCGTGAAAGCAAAATTGACCTTGTTAGTGAACAAAGAGCATTATACTTCAACAATATCCCAATTCTTACAAGTAAAACATTATCTTCAGCTGAATTCAGAAACATGTTAACTGGTGGAGATGCAAAAGTCTTATTAACCAATCCACAGAACACTATCCTCGGTGTAGGAAGAAGCTTCGGTATTGAACCAGAACGTCACGCTGATACAAGCAGTACCTACTACTACCTCACATTGGATACTGATGCGAAATATGCAAAACCTGAGGAAGCAGTTGTAGCTACAATCGGTGCAGATGACTACGCAACCTTACCAGTCACAACCGAACCATAGATAATACAAGTAACAGAATAATTAATTTTTCCCTCACTTCCCTCCTTTTTTTTAGATATAAACATTTGAATTAAATCAAATAATGGTGGTGAACATATGACCTTAAAATACTGCACAATAGATGATGTGAAAAACCTAAGTCGTGTAACACCGAACAAACTAGGACTTGAAAAAACAGAAACAGAAAAACTTGATAACATCCTTGATGGGTGGATCCTCGAAGCAAGTGCATTAATCGATGACTACACAGAAAACCCGTTAACATCCACTGAACAGGCAAATCAAGTAACAAAGTATTATGTGTATAAAAATCTTGCTACTCGTATTGTAGCGAATATGTGTGCACTCAGTGCCGCTTATAAAAGTCATAGTGTAGTGAAAGTGAATGACTGGACTATCCGAACAGTACCCTCAGAGATATTTCCAACTGCGATGAAAGAAGAACTAGAGAGCTGGAAAGCAACAACTACCGGTACAAGTACAAGATTCGGGATATTAACAGTAACTGGTGAAGGAGTTATAAAATAAAATGAAACTTCAAATAAGGTTAGAAGATCATCTGACCTTTACAAAAATACCTCCTGATGCTGTAATCAAACAATTCTTGAAAATAAGTAGTGAAGAATTACTACGAACTGTCCGAAAAGAAACACCCGTAGACAATGGTCCTCTACGAAGAAGTTGGACACCCAAAATAAGTGGAAATCGTTTAACTCTTACTAATAGTCGAAACTATGCAGTATTCGTAGAAAAAGGTACTGGTATCTATGGGCCGAGAGGACATCGAATATTCCCAAAATCTGCAAGTGTATTACACTGGCAAGGAAAAGGAACTACACATACAATCAGCAATGGTAGTACTTCCTATACAGTATCCAGTAGTGGACAAGGAATATTTGCGAGAAGTGTACAAGGTAGACCTGCAAAGCATATGGCAGAGCGAGGACTGGAACAATACACATACAAAGTACCAAAACTGTTCCATAATGCGGTTACACAAACACTCAAAAAATAAGAAAAGAACAATAGGTAGAGAATATGGCATATTACGTAGATATGGTAACACCACTGCAACGAATACCACTAGCATTCAGCAGCTGGATAGAACAAGAAATCAAACCCGATGGATTACTTGAAGAAATAGACAAATACTGTCAAACATTCCGTACAGATGGACCAGTACTCAATCATGAGATATGGGTACATAAACTTGACTGGACTATCCGAGAAGATGAAACATATAGCATCGGCGACAGTATGAGTACAATAGAATATCCATTTGAGGTAGCAATTATTGTCGATGCACTTGATGACTTTGAAGCTGCAGAACAGAAAGCAATACAATTACAAGCCAAGACAATAATGAGCATCTTTAAGAATTATGATCCACGCATATTCCCCAACGGTGAAGGATACATCAATCACTTTGCACTTGAAACGGGTTATAATGATGGTAGTCTTGATGCAATCAACAGGGAAGATGACGTGATTATTAAGGGATTCAGGTTAACATTGACAATTGTAATTGATTGGATTGAATGTATGAAAAAAGCAGTGAACGAGGGAAAAACTGACGGATAAAACAAGAAAAAAAATAAGATGATGGAGGTTAAATAAGATGGCAAATTATGTAGGTATCGTGTACACAGATGATGGACATAGATACGGATGGGATTCATTCCTAGAAGGAAACAAAAGCCCACAATTCTATCTTAAAAATGATAGTCAAAGCCCTGACTTGAACATTGAAGACTTTGACAACGAAGACGTAAGAAATGGACTTGACGAGTACCGTAATGGTTACCCAGAACCTCAGGGGGATGTAACAGTAACTGCACATACCAAATCTGCTCCAACCATATTGTATGGTGTGATGGGTAATTATATTTACACTGCCGGTGGAGTGACTGTTGAAGCAACAGAACAAGATGCAGAAGATGAAGTATTTAACGTTCATGAATTCTGGATTGGTGAAAACCTTGAAAGACCAGAATTCTGTGCAGAATTCGCATACAGTGACTTTTTACTAAAACGTATTTACGGTGGTATATGGGATAGTATGACATGGAATGCAACTCTTGACAAAACCACTGTAGAATTAGGATTGATCTACCGTGAGGAAGCAGTAAAAGACATTTACCTCGAAGCTTACAAAGAAAACTTTAGCTTATTAAAAGCACTTCCTATTGTAGGTTACGATTATGAGGTAGCTATCATTGATCCTGGAGCAGATGATGAAGAAGCAGTACTACAGGATTATGCTAGTCAATGTTTCAAAGAAGTAACAATCACAATAGAAAACAATCACGCTACAGGTGAAGATGCAAGATGCCTGGGTAGTATGTTGTACGGTTTCAAACCAAGAATGGAAAGTTGTAATATTGAAATAGAAGCAACAACCAAATTCGACAGACGTAACTATGAATTCATTGTGGGTGCAATGCACAACGGATACAACCCTAACAGTAACCGTTGGAATAAGCTTCAAGCTTGTCAAACATTCAACAAGAAAGTTATCTTGAAAGCTCGTAGTTGTATTGACCCAAATGAATACATTGAATTCAGATTCCCTAAGTGTCGTGTAACACTTGACCCGATTGATGGGGATAGTAACGTGATTGAGGCAACTTTGAAACTTCAACCGTTCACAACTGAACAGGTGCTTCTGTTTGATGAACAGACAAGAAAAACTACACCTATGTATGCGAAAGTTGTAACGAAAGCAGGACGTGTAGATGTAGATCGTACATACTAAAAAAAAAGAGAGAGAAATAGATAGTTAATATAAGAATAATTATATTTATTGGAGGTTAAATAACTTGACATTTAAAAAATTACAACAACTTGCGACTGGAACCGCAGAGATAGAAGTAAACGGTGAAAAACAAGTAGTAAACAAATTAAAAATATTTGAAAAAGAAAAATACAACCAAATCATCAACAAAGGACTTGGAACAATCAAAACAGGAATAAATGGAAGAGACAGTAGTCAACAAGCTACCCTCAATGTTGAACAGGTCACAACTGCACAAAACAAAGCAGATAACTACCTGATTAAAACAACATTCAAGGATGAAAATATCACAGATGATGATATCAATAACCTCTATGAGATATATCCTATTCTTGTATCTGAGCTTAAACGTATCAATGGTATCAGTGAAGTTGACGCTGATCAATTGGCTGATGATATAAAAAATTAGCTTACAGTGATGAAGCTCAGCATTATATCCGCATGGAGTTTTATGGTTATCATGTATTTAATGCGGATTATCGGATGCTTACTGAAGAACAAGCATTATTCCTTGATTTTGGCTTATCTAAGTTGTATAATGATATGAATAATGCCGATGGTAAGGAGACTAAGGAGTTGGAACGGTTGAAGAGAAAATCTAATCGACGACACTTTTAAGAGTGATTAAATTAATTTTAAAATTTTTTTATTGCAAACCTTTCCCCCTCACTTTTTTCTTCTTACCATCTTTTTTTTTTAATTAATTATTTTTTGGAGTTATAATATTATGCAATTAAACACTCAACAGTTGGTAATTTGTTCTCTTACCGCTATTGCGTTATCAACACTTGTTAGTTTGACCATTGCAATTCTTGTTGCGAATCTTCATGAACTAGAAATTTTTGCACTGTATTTCAACGTAATCAGTGGGGTTACTGGTGCATTAGCAGGTTTATACATGGGAAAACGATTAGCAGATGGGGAAGAAGTTATCACAATAGAACAACAAGAAGAAGAGGATAAATGTTAAAACAGTTACAATATGTAACAAAAATCACAATTTTTTTTATTATATATAAATTAAGTAGGAGGTAAATAAAATTGGTATCAAGTGAAACACTACAAATAATAATAGATGCAAAAGACCTTGTGAGCAACAAAGCAAACCAAGTAAAGAACGCATTAAAACAAACAGGACAAGCAGCACAACAAGCAAACAACCAAGCAGCAAATAGTACCAGTAGAGTAACAAGTGCATACGAAAGAGTACGAACCAAAGTAACAAATGTATGGAACAGTATCAAAAACACGATAAAAAACAGTTCAACATACAAAGCAGTCAGTGAATCCGCACTAGCACAACCATTCATGAATGCAGCTGAGAAAATCAAACAACGATACAGTAGCATGGCAGAAACCGTAAAAAGCAAACTAAGAGAAATAACAGGAACAACAGGAAATGAAGCAAACAACAGTAATTCCAAACTCAACATCTTATCATCTGGTTTTACCAAACTCAGCTCAATGGGAACATCTGCAATAACCAGATTAAAAAGCGGCTTCAGTACACTACACGGTACAATGTCCACAGTCAAGGGAAAAATATCCAATCTCGCAAGTAGCTTCAGTGGATTACAAGGTGTAATAGCAGGAGCATTAGGAGCTTTAGGTGTTTCAAGCCTTAAGGCATTTACAATTGATGCAGCAATTGCACGTGAAAAAATCAATGCAGTAACAAAAAGCCTCGTAGGTACAGGTGCAGAATACCAGAAATTAAACAGTATAATCAAGTCATCTGTAGCAGGAACAACACTCGGATTCAACAATGTGGCAAAAGCAGTTAACACAGTTGGATTACGGTATCATATGACTGCTCAACAACTCAATGGTGTTCCACCAGTCATGGCAAAAGTTGGATTGATGGCACAGGCAATGGGAAAAAGTAATGAAGAAGCAGCAGCAATGATGGAACATGCCTATGATGGACTTCAAGGCAAATGGAGAAGTCTTGCCCAAATCTTTGGTATGAGTGCAAAAGATATGAAACAAGCATTGCTTGATGCAGGTTGGAGTGGTGCAAGTGATGACGTGGAAGGATATAACAAAGCACTTGAAAAACTGCTAGATAAAAATCCACAACTCAAGGAAATGATGAACAGTACCGAATACAAGATGGAATCATTAAAAATGACCATCAAAGGAATTGGTACTGAAATCGGACTTGCATTACTTCCATACATAAAAGGATTATTAACTTTCTTACAAGATCTTGCAAAGAACCATCCTGGCCTATTAAAACTAATAGTTACTATAGGTGTAATTATCGGGGTAATTGCAAGTGTAGCAACAGTATTGCTTCCTATCATCTCATTATTCTCAGCATTATCTCCCGTTGTTGGTATTGTTGTCAAGGTACTTGGTATATTAGGTGGAGTTGCACTGGATGTATTTGCTGCTTTAATGACTGGTGGAAGTGTTATTGCAGCACTTGGAGGACCAATCACGGTTATTATTGGATTGGTTGTAGCATTGATTGCAATATTTGCTTATTTCTACTTCACAAATGAAGATTTTCGTAATGGTGTGAATAACCTGGCAAATACTATCAAAGGTGTATTGGTTGCTGCTTTCAATTGGTTAATGCAAGTAATGAAACCTGTTATTGATAGTGTTAAAAAATTAGCACAGGCATTTGTTGATTTGCTTAATGGTAATATTAGTTTTGGTGATTTTTTAATGCAATTCTTAGAAACATTTGCAATGATTGTAACAGCAATGCCACGACTTATTGGTGAAATAGCTTTAGTTTTACTGCAAGAGTTAGGAAAACTTTTACTTCAAGTGGGAGCATGGTTAAGACAGTCATTTGATAATGTACTACAGTGGATGGGTGATGGATTTGCAGATCTGATGAATGGTGCTGTCAAATTCCTTGCTAGTATTTGGAATTCAATAGTACTTTGGGGACAAGCAACATGGATCAACATCCAAAACTGGTTTACGTTCATGTTACCGAAGATAATTGAACAAATACAAGGAATTGTAAGAGGTGTTATTGAATGGCTTAGAACAGGATTTAATAATGTTCTATCATGGCTTGGAGAAGGATTTGCAAATCTGATGAATGGATTATTTGAATATCTTGGAGGATTATGGGATGGCCTTGTAGAATGGGGTCAAACACTATGGACAAATATCTGCACATGGTTTACAACCATACTTCCATTGATCTTACAGGAAATTTGGAATCTTTTCATGAATATTCTTACTGGTATTGGCACATTCTTTGTGAATCTTATTACTGGGTTGTGGAATTGGCAGGTAAGTGTATGGACTACAGTCTACAACTTCTTACTGGGATTGTATAATAGTTTCGTGTTATGGGCAAGTAATATTGTCAATGGATTTATAACCTGGATAAGTACACTTCCAGGTAGGATGTACACTTGGCTTCTTGATGCTTATAACCGTGCGGTTACATGGGCAACCCAAACAATAGCGAAATTTAAGGATGCTGCAAGTAAATCTGTTAGTGGATTTATTCAGTGGCTGAGTACATTACCTGGTAAGGCGTGGACTTGGCTTATAAATACACTTGGTAAGATTGCAAGTTTTGCAAGTCAAGCAATTGAAAAAATGAAAAACGCAGCAAAAGATGCCTGTGATAAATTTATCCAATACTTTAAAGATTTGCCTCAGAAGGTTTGGGACGAGTTGATGCGTATAGGTGATAAAATCCTACAGGCAGGGGGTACACTTGCACAGAAAGCAAGAGAACTTGGTCAACGTATAGTTGATGAATTGATGGCTCCGTTTAAGTTTGGAAGTCCTGGTATTATTTCACGTAGTGTTGCTGCTGAGATGGTATATCTCAAGGAATTCCTTGATGATAGTGTTCATGGACTTGTAAAAAGTGCAAGTAACGTTGGAACAAGCGTAACTGATGCTCTGAGCAGTCATCTTAACTTGAATCAGAACTCACTTGAAGCATTGCAAGATGAAAACTTGATATTACAGACAGTGAAAGATTACGAGGAAGGTACACTTACATTGAAACATGAAAGTAAAGAAGAAGAATTAAATTTACTTCGTGACTTGAAAGACTTATTCACTGAATTACTATCAATACTCAGTACTGACGAGAAAGATACAAATAATACTGCGGTAATCATTAACAGCATGGAAAATGCTAGTGGTACAGATATACTTGGTGTACTACGTGAGCATATAAGTGACCGTGACATTATCAGACAAATTGCAAGTAGCCCTGATTTCCAGGAATTAGATACACGTAATAAAAATAGTATATTGAACAGGTTGAACAGACACCTGTAATGTTAATGGAGGAAACGATCTAAATGACAAATATTCAACCCGTGAAAGAAACACAAACTGAAGAAGTAACATTAACATTACTCCTGTACCGACTGGATAAACTAGAAGAAGAACAACGACGTGAAAACAAAGAAATCATGGAATTGCTTCATACCATACAAGAAAATCAACATCATAGCGAAGAAAAGATTGTACAGTTCAATACTGAACTGACAAGAGTAAATGCAAGACTAGAAAAACTTGAAAAAGGTAAAGTAGATTCAAAAGAGTTTTCTACAACATGTGATAATGTAATCAAACGACTAGACAATTTTAACAAAGTCATCATTGGGGTAATTGTTAGTGTTGGAGCATTAGTTATCACAAAATTGATTGAAATCCTATAATTGTAGTAGGTGGTATATGATATGAAAAAAGAGATAATAAGACCAAACAGGGCAAGAGCGGTAGGTGTAATCACACCTCCCCTTGCTGAAATGTTGGCACTAGATGAAGAAGTAAATACAAATCACTTTCATGATGTGAGAGTCATACGAAATCCCGGACCAGACAATACATACAAAGGAGTAACACGAAAAACACAAACACTCATGGGAGATAAGCTTGAAGTGGATATTGTAGTTGACTCAGTCAAGTTCTACAAAGAACATCCTGAACAGGGTTGGTTCGGATTAAGTGTATACGTCGCCGGAACAGATACCCGTGTAAATAGGGGAAATCTCAAAATTTATGTGCGTGATGTGGATGGAGTAATGGATGCAGATGTACTAATCAAAGAGTATAACATTCAAGATAGTATCAGTCTCGGTTGGCAAATTAGTAACTTGAACTGGCAAGATGTACTTGATGCTTTCACTGCAAAGAATGCACATCCATTCAGGTGTTTTAACGTTAAGGTAGTCTACACGGATAACACTCATTATTACATGAATAAAACAGTTTATCCCCCACGTAGGATATGTTATGCAACACATCCCGTATTGAATGTATATGTTACGAATCATTTACCTGCTCAAGCAGCAGACTATGAAAATAATAACCTTGAAGCATTAAGCATCGATATGAACGAAACACCTCTCGTTAACCGTACGTATACTCTTGAGTTATATGAACTTGTCAATGGAACTGCACATCCAAAAAGTGTCCGGTTGGCATTCGAATTACTAGATGGACTTGGTGAGCGTATACGAAAAGTACCATTCAGCGTCAAAATCCAGGATACACAAGAAACACACACAATAAACGGTACTACATATGGATTAAGTGGTGACATGGATATTGGAACATATCAGGGAACTACTGTTATAGATGGTATGCAATGTTTTGAACAACATGATGTACTGTGGAGTTACTTATTTACAAGGGAGTTTATGGCTACATCAGAATCAAGAAATCGTAGACATGTATTTACCACTGTATTCTTTGGATTGGATGATAACCTATTTACTGGAGGTGACGGATTACGTAGTGGTAGTGGATTTGAATTCCGCATTAGGTGGGATTATATGCAACCAGTTACATTCAATATGATTGAAGATGCTAGTAGTTATGGTATACGAAACTTCCATTATTTCTTTAATGTCGTGGATGATCATGGGAATAATGTTCCGTGTAAAATTTTACCGAAAGTTAATGGTATAACCATACATGACAGTAATGATCAACCACTCTTATTTGAGAGGGATGTGCAAACAAATGTGTTTGAAGTTGAATTTGATTATCCGTACTTACACAGTGGGAATAATGATGTCAGATTGTCTGTTGTAACTGATTATGATTATGAGAAGACAGGTCATACTATTACTGCAAATCTACCTCAATTGCATTACATGATTTCTGTCCCGACTATTACGGGTAGTTTTGGTGATGCAGGACGGGTAACACTTGAATATACTGTTGGAACAATTGAAAATGATGAATTACCATATTGTAACATATGGGATCTCAAGCTTAATGATGAAACACTTGTTGCAAGAGATAAAACATTAATTGGTGGAGAATGGAATGGTGAATATCATAGTATTATCGGAACAAAAGCAACAAATCTTGTAAGCAGTAATTATAATAATAGTACAGGTAAATTAACAATCGTCGTTGATGTACAAGAACTAAATGCAGGGGATTATACTTTAAAACTTGTATTACCAGAAACCGATGCAATACAAGGAGGAAATAATACCAGTACATTCACAGTACAACAAAGAGACCCACTAAGGCATATATTAACTATTGATGAAAACTGGAAAAGAATATCAAAATTGAATTATTCAATTGATGTTGCAAATCCACCATCAAGCATAGAATATATACATGCAAATACTGATACAAATACATTATTATTTAATGTACCAGGACATTATTATGTTTATCTTGCATCATTAGAGGATTTATTTGATTATTATAACAATGAATTTAGTCTCATTGCTTACAAAGGTGGAAGTAATGGAAAATATGAACTTGGATTTATGAAATATGCACTTGATGCAAATGATAATCATTTAGTGGATAGTAATTCGATATATCGACTTGGATATGTGGCTGAAACATATGATGTTAATGTACTATCCGAGGAAACAAATTATAGCCAAAATACTAATGAAGTATTATTTAGAAGTTGGAACGAGTTCAAATTCCAAAAAATCGGTACTAATATACATATATGGTATTGCTCACAAGGTACAACAAGTGAACATTTTACAATTCCAATTGGAAACATGAATTTAAGCAGATATTATCTTTATACAGGTGGAGACGGAATGATGGATGCCTCATTATATTTAACCACAACAAATCAATCATTAATTGATTATCCAAGCGATTACACAGATACAAGAGCAGAAACGGAACTTGTAATAACAGATGCAAGATATATATCAAGTACAAGTACGATTACAGCAACCGCAAACTTAAAAACTGGAAATACAATACTAAAAGGTTCCACATACACCGTTCAAGTATTATTCGATAGTAGATACCCAGAAGCAAAAACACCAGATTCAAGTACTGGAAATATACTTTACACAGTAACGGGCGGACTTACAAGCGGAACACATACAGTAAAATTCAAATTTGAAGGAAATGAAGATTATAAACCATGTACTATTACAACAAATATACTTGTCCCATAGGAGGTGAAAAAAAATGACAAGCCAAATAAGATATGCAACAGTTGTTGAATACCCAGCAGGAACAGTATTCGGATTTGAAAATGGAAGTAACTACAAAAGCTGGGATGATCTAAACAACTTGAAAAATGAAAATGGAGTAGCACAATGTAGAAATCCCGACAATACCGAAACACCAACTATCGCGGGTCGTAACGGAACATACAAACGACCTGCACCAATAGAATTCAGTAATTTCAACTTTGACACGGACAATATGTACAATGTAGAAAAAGTAATTGTACACTACACACACGGGAAATTCATTAACAATGGATATTACCCCGAGTTCGGGGGAGCAACATTTACTCTTGTGGGTACAAATACAGATAGTCAAACAGGTACTGCAATACCTGCGGTAGATACTAACAACAATGGAAAAAGTTACACATTGACATTCACTGGAGTATCAATCAATCAACTAAATACTATGAGTCTACGGATTGCTTACCCTGCGAATACTAGTACTACACCAGGACGAATCAAACTCAGCAATGTGTATATTGAAGTAGTGTACAATGAAAATGTAAGCATGGTACTCAGTGGAAAATTTAACAAAAGTCCCGTGAATGTAAACACTACCAGTACTGTGACTGTCAGTGCCAAAAAAACAGGTACAATGACATATAACAGTGAAATAGAAATCAATTTACCCGAGGGATTACAATACGTGAGTAGTGAAACACCTCTCACAGTAACAAACGGGATAAGCAATAACCAAGTACTTAAATGGAATCCTAGTTACCCTGCGACAAACAATAGCATTCAAACAATCACATTCACCGTTCGTGCAACCACCACAGGTACAAAGAAAATAACACTAACTGAGAAAAAACTCGGAACAACATACAGTTTTACACAAGTAGTCAATAAAATCAATTACATTGTATGGACAGACATAACACAACGAAGACTCGCATTAACTGAAGACCGTGAAGCAATATTCCACGTCGATGTCAAAGGGGATAACTCCACAGTAGAGAGTACCCGTATAACAATTGATTTAACTGGTATTAACAATATTGATTATGCCGAATTATTGACACACCCTAATATTACATTACTACAATATGAAAACAAGAAATTCACTATCACATATGATCAACCAGTTAACCAGGTAGTACGATTCACATTCAAAGGATGTGTTTGGAATACAAGTGACACATATACAATGACCGTACGAGTCAACAATGAAACACCTATACAATATCATTATGTTGTGAATCCACGTGTTATGGGTGATCTCTCCTTCACGTGGTATAAATTACCTGATTATTATATTCAAGATATGGGTGATGGCATAAGTTACACATTCGGGGCTAAAGGAAAATTATTATTCACTAGTGATGATTATAATATCACAGACGGGGGAGATAACCTCCGACTTGGAGTATACAATGGAACAAAGCAGGACATGTATATTGATTATGACCCTACGGTGGATGAAGAAACACTTACTGTTGATGAAGAGAAGTTTTTAGCACAGGTACAATGGTGTACAGATATAGCAACAAGTGAGGGTGTAGACCAAGCGGTTAGTTTCGTGTTAAATGAAAATAATCCTGTCATCATGGTGTATAGTTTCACGTATGTGAATGATCCATTGACTCAAGTTGCAAAGTATAATTTTACTGATCCGTACATTGTTGAAACTGAAATTTACAATACAAATGAGGCAAATGGATTTCGTGCAATTGTTCCTCACCCTGCAAGAGCTTTACGTGGGGATACGAGTTGGGCTATTTGTCAAATTCCAAGTTTACATGAGTCTGTACCTGTTGCCTTGGATCAGTGGCTTGATGGTGGTTTACTCACAGATAGTATTGCAATTCATGGTTTTATGATTCAATTTGATTATGTTTGTGATAATAAATGTATGATTGAAGTACAGTTGAAGAAGGGTGATCGTGAAGGTGTAAGAACACTACTCTTGAATAAGGGTAAGGGAACTGCATCAATTGGTAATGCGTATGACCTGTTTGATTTTAGTATTGGTGATTTTATCCAGGATACCAAGAATTTTGAAGTAAGAATCAAAGAAAATAATACTTTTAGTACGGTGGTCAATCCTCAGATAAATAATGCACGATTAACGGTGTATTATATTCCTATCGCAAAGTGTAGGTATGGATTTAGCATAGATGGAGAAAGAAGTGAATGGTATGGTATATATCTAATGCCCGACTTTGAGCCACATATGAGTACCGATAATGACAAAAGTGAGTATCACGTCGAGGGTACTGATGAAACTATAGTCAACCGGTTAAACATTGATCCAAAACAACTAGAGTTTGAAATAAAAGTACCAAATTGTCTGATTGAAGATAGTATTGCACAGATTGATAAGATTGTCGACTTATTTACCAATGAACGTGAGTTGTACAGTAACAAGCCAATACCAAAACATATCATCTTTGATATCTTACCTGATAGGCAGTATGAGTTTGTACGTGTAGATGAATTTGATGATGAATTTGAAGGAGCTACATACAAAGCAAAAATAAAGCTGTACATCCCTATGGGTACTTCATATAATATTGAAAGTACTATTACTGGTGGCGAGGGATACAATGGAAGTAACACAGTTGTAAAACCAATCGTTACAGCAAGATGTGACTCACAAGGACAAGTAACAGTAACAGAAAGTTATATGAATCAGTACATGCACGTTGAAAACTCCGCAATAAAAGTTGGAGATATTGTAACATTTGACTGTATCCATCAAGTAGTGAAAATTGGTGAAACTGCACAAGTAACGGACATCACAGATATTACGAGTAGTCTGGACTTTAATAGCTCATGGTTTAAGATTAAGGGCAGGTACAGTTTCACTGGTGTAAACAGTACTGTATTAACTGTTGAATATTACCCAAGAAGGTAGGTGAAATAGTTGGTTACTGAATATGAAGACAAAGTAGAATTCAATATAGTGATACTTG
>Ga0256404_1001854_pt1 | contig 48973 bp, 52 predicted proteins | sample RumenRJG_01DNA_FD_185990 | JGI IMG/M metagenome (GOLD analysis project Ga0256404, IMG submission 185990) | Bovine rumen microbial communities from Lethbridge, Alberta, Canada - RJG_01 | ecosystem: Host-associated > Mammals > Digestive system > Stomach > Rumen | place: Canada: Alberta | collected... | reverse complement strand
GCAGCCTGATGTGCATTACAACGGCCCGGAACGGTGCCGTGGTTAATAGCCTGTCCTCTGGATGCCGATTCTGACAGTAAGACGGGCGTTCCCAGAAGCTCTGTCACTTCAGTGACGAGTAGTTCACACTGCAGATACAGAAATCCGTGTCTGTCCATTACGAAGCAGGATTGCTTCGTTTATGATAGAGACAGATATGGTGAAGAAACGTGTACTCTTTCTGGCAAATCTGACTTCCGGCACCGGATCTATCCGGCAGCAGTTCCCGGAAGTACTGACGATTCTCGCTTCGCATGGATGCGAGACTTTGGTATATCCGATTGATCCTGCAGCCGGACTTACTTCCGAGAAAATTCTCTCGGAAGCAGAACGTCACTATGACTGCATCCTGGTAGCAGGCGGAGACGGAACGCTGAATCATGTGATCAACGCGATGATGCACCTGGATATTCATGTGCCGATTTCCTATCTGCCAGCCGGAAGTGCCAATGATTTCTCGAAGACCCTGACCGGCGGAAAAGCATTGTCGGTGCAGGAAATTGCCGAAAGCACTGCCGGAAGTCATGTCTATGCATATGATATCGGCAAGTTTGGGGATTCCTACTTCAATTACATCGCCGCGTTCGGTGCGTTCACGAATGTAAGCTATGAAACATCCCAGAAGTCTAAGAACCGCTTCGGCTACAATGCGTATGTGCTGGAAACGATTGCCAACCTGCAGAGCGGCTTGAGCTATCGCGAAACGATGCAGATTGAGCATGACGGGATCATTGAGACAGGCGATTACATCTTCGGGGCTGTATGCAATACCACAAGCATCGGCGGCATGGAGACGCCTCTATTGAAAGATACGAAGCTGAATGATGGTCTCTTTGAATGCCTTCTGATCAAAGCGCCGAATAATCTGATTGACTATAACAGCATCATGGCTGATTTCAACGGCAGAACTTCATTTTCCAAGAATCCGTTTGCAACAGTATTCCAGACCAGAAGCGTGACCTTCAGGCCAGCAAACCCAATTGCCTGGACCCTGGATGGCGAAGATGGCGGATCGCATCAGGAAGTTGCGGTCTCGGTAGTGCCTCAGGGAATGAAGATTCTCATTCCGGAAGAAACTCAGGAATCCTGAAAAATCTCATGAATGATGAAGAAGGCAGCCATGATCCGGCTGTCTTCTGTTCCGATTGCATGCATGGATTCTTCTGAAGGAAGGAATGTCAGAAAACGTGATCAGCGCGAATGATGTTTTCATTTCGCAACAAATTTCTGATATCTGCTCCGCGGCTTATCCGGAATTGTCATCTGCAATTCTCCTGAGTTCACAAGAGGCTGCACATATCTGGACATCACATAGAATTCAGTTTTGATTTTCAGATATTCTGCAATCTCTTTTCTGCTTCTCGGAGTTATGCAGAACGACAGGATTCTGTTCCTGATTTCTTCTGTATTGTCTGAATTGGCAGATCTGATCAGAGAAGGCTCTTCCCGATTGAAGAACGTCACAACGAACTCGTCTCTTCGGTTCTCGAATTTCGGTTCAGGCAGATGATATTCCTTCATCGCCCTTCTCATGGTCGGAATTCCGGAATAGCGATTTTCTGCGCTGGTCAGATTTTCTGTCATGACAGCCAGAGCGGGGTTTCTCTGATCTGGCCTTCCATAGCCTAGCTGTTCTATACTCATTCTTCCATACAAAGTACCAGGGCTATGAATCTCAAGCCGGTCTGCAAAGAAGTCGATCTGAACCGGAGTTCCCTCCGTATAGATGCTGTAGTCTCGGTGTATGAGTGCATTCAGAATTGCTTCTCTGATCGCATCCACCGGATACTCCGTGCGATCTGCCCGAAGACCTGTTTTTTCATCGATAACGGTCCGGATCTTCATATTTCTGCGGCAGAAAAGAAGTGCCTCTTCCACCATTTCAGGTATTGTTCCTTCGATGCGGCGATTATCCAAGAAGCGGGCATTCTGGGCATCAGTCTGTCCAATTTCAGTTCCAGGGACAACAATTGCAGTAATTCCCAGCTGAGGAAAAAATCCTTGAGGAAAAATACCGAAATTCATGACCGCTGCCAGGGTCGGCTCTTTTCCCTTCAGAACATTCAGCATTTCAAGCATCTGTGATTCCGGAAGCTTTGAAAACCCAGGTCTTTCCTGCTTTCTGAGCTGAATATACTTTCCAAGAGTTTCACGATTCAAGCTCTCGATTGTGGCATCAGGAACAGGACGGACATCATCATGAAGATGTTTCCGGAAGGCTTCAAAACTATACAATTCGTATTCCGTCATCGGAAGATCTGCATCGCCAACCCGGATAAAGGATCCCCTGACTCGTCCAGCTCCTTTGTAATAGCAAGGCCTTTCCGATAGATCAATTGCAGGTATTTCTGCAGAGCAGACCCATACTCCGCTGATTTCAGCCATCGAGAACAGTGCTCCCACAGGAGGCTCCATCTGATTGCATTGCTCTGTTACTTTCTTCTGAAGATCCTGCGGGTCATAGACACCGACAAGAGAATAATCATGTTCTTCATCGATCCCGAAAATGATAATACCGCCCTGATCCTGATTAGAGAACGAGGATAAAGTATCATAAAGCCTCTGCGGAGTACCTTTATTAGCTGCTTTCAGTTCGATAGTCTGCTCTTCAGATTTCTGTTTCTGAATTTGTCTGACTAATTCTCTTAATTCATTTGCTAACATTTTGCTTACCAATCAGTCAATAATCTCTTAGTTTATTTGGATTTTAGCAAATAAATTTTGATAAATCAACCATTTAGCAAACAAATTAGTGGTTTTTTTAGATTATTATGTATTTTAGCAAACGTATTGGCAAACTGATTTAGGTTATTTCACAAATCAGCTAAGAAATCTGCAAATCAATACAGGTTTTCTGCTGAATCTGAACTAGACCCGCACTTCTCGTTTTTCCTCCATATCTTCCCTTTATGAAGCTGCTTTTCTGACAATATAAAAAATCTCTGCAAGCTGTACTCACAGAGATTCATTCAGGTATTGATTCAGTCCTCAGTCTTGCTGCCGGTTTTGCCGAGAATCGCAAAGTCCATCAGGGCCTGAGCTGCTTTGGTAATGCCATGGTCACCTTTATTCGGAAGTCCGAGGCAGGTATAGACCTCACCGACCGGAATGCCTTTTTCAAACAGTTTCGCGAAGATCTTATCGATCAGCTTCTTCGTTTCTTCCTGCTTCTGCATCGGGCCGAACGGGTTGGCAAAGAAGGTTGTGGAAAGTCCCTTCTCCTGAGTGGTGCCTAAGGCAAACCGCTTGCCTTCGAGGAAGACCGGCTCTGCTTCTTCTGCGGAAGAGAACAGGTGCATGCCTCTCTTGTCCGTATAGTTGTTGGCATACAGGAAGCAGTCTACTTTCTGGTTCGTGGTCACGACATAATACGGAGCCGCCGGGAGCACGACTCTCGCGTTCGGTTTCTCCGGATTGAAGAAAATCGACCGGTCCATGTCCTTGTAGGCAGTTCCCTTATCCAGGTCATCGAGTCTCACAAAGGCACCGATCTCGGTTCCCTGAGCCCGGATCTCGCCATTCTCATCGATATGCACGGTGCCCATATCATCGAAGACGGTTTCCTGATGATCAATCAGATCATCTGCCAGAGCAGACAGCGCTTCGAGAGTCTCGGACTTGCCGGCTCCGGAATCGCCCATGAACAGCAGTCCCTTCTTCGTTCCGTCTTTGAGGTAGATATTGACCATTGCCCCATGGATCGGCAGCCAGCCTCTCTGAATCATGGCGAGGTTATGCAGCGTCAGGAGAGACTTCTTCGTATATCCGAAGTAGTCGATCTCCTTAGCAGCGCTGACCTTTCCGACCCAGATATCATTCTTCTGATCGTGATAGAACACAGTATCTTTCGTGCCGTCTTCGACGCCGAACAGCTCAATGCAGTCCGGCTTGCGGACAGCTGCTTCTTCCGGAGCAGCCAGTTCGAACAGGTTTGCCATGGCAACTGCAGAACTGATGTAATTGCGATGGAAATACGCAAATACGAGCAGTTCGCCGATCTTTGCCGGATAGCAGATCCAGTCATCCTTGGCATCCGGATCCCTGAAGTCTTCAATCGGATTGTAGGAAACCTCAGTAAACGTATTCGTGCGCTTGTTGGAACGCGGATGCAGGATCAGCGGAGTGCGGATCATCGTCTCATTGACGAAGGCAATGCTTCTGAGCTTGTCATACTCTTCCGGCAGATGATCCGGGTAGTACTGAAGCAGAAGCGAGGCATTGGTGCCGGCATGAAGCTGACGGTATACCTTGTTCTTCCCGCCCTGGACTTTTTCTTCGGCAGTACGGTAGACATTCAGGCACAGATCATTGATCCGGGAATCTGCTTCCAGGAAGTTCTGGATCTGATAGCCTTCTTCGTTATGCGTGTAAAGCACGGAAACACGCTGCAGCTTGCGCCAGTAGTTATATGCTTCTTCAATGACCTGAAGGAACTTCTCGCGGTTCGTGATCAGGTAGTCATGAATCTCATTGATGTCCACAACCATCAGGTACTTCATGACCAGAACAATTTCATCTTCAAGATCCTTCTCGGTCAGCTTGCTTGCCACAAGCCAGCAGTACAGATCATAGTGCTCCTTCTTCAGAACCGGAAGGAAAGAACTGAGAAAACTGCGGAACCCCTCCGAACTGAGCAGTTCGTGCGGCGTGCGGAAATACTGTTTGGAATAATTCAGAATCACGGTATCTTCGTGGAAATAATACGCTTCTCTCATAGCTGTCCTCTTTCTCGCGAACATTCTAGCACAGGAATGTTTCAGCGGTACTGTCTCTGGCGCAGGATTTCAAATGAAAGCGCTGCCGAAGCCCCTGCCGCATTCAGCGCATTGCGGAAATCATTCGCATAAGGAATGAAGATGTTCTGATCAGCCTCCTTCAGCACGGAAGAAGAAAGACCTCTCATCTCCCCGCCGATGCACAGCAGCAGCGGAATCGTGAAGTCTGCCTCAAAATACGACACCGCATCTTTCCGCATTGCTGCATAGATCTTCAGACCATTTTCCCTGCATGCATGAACCATGCCCGCAGGGTCATCGCTGCAGACAAGATTCAGATATTCCGAAGCTCCGGCACTTGCTTTCACGATCACCTGTTCGCTTCTCGACCAGTCACGCTTCTCTAACAGCAGCCCATCGCAGCCTGCACTGTATAATGAGCGCATCACGTAGCCGAGATTATACGGATCTTCCACGCCTTCTAATAGCACCAGAAATGGATTCTCTTTGTGCAGGCAGTCGGAAAGACTTTGATACTTCCGCTCTTCTGCTTCTGCCAGGATGCCGCCATGCGTGAATCCTTCCGCCATGGCATCGAGTTCTTCTCTAGGCTTGCGAAGCGTTTCAATACCAAGCTCTTCTGCCTTCTGCTCGATGAAGTGCGTGTCCTTATCATGCTTGCGGGAATCAATCAGAATCCGGTTCACTTTTCTGTGTCCGCCAAGCATTGCAGCCTTGACCGAAACTTTTCCTTCCAGAATCATCATTAAGCCTTTCTCAGAAGATCATCGATCTTCACTGCAAACGGCACCGGAATCTTCAGCAAACGCATCGGAACCCGGCTCTTTTCGAGATATTCGCCATTCTCATTCTGCATGGACTTCACCGTGAACGTCCGATTCTCCATTCCCGGTTCCATCACTTCAATCCGATCTTCGAGATCAATCGGATTCCTGGTTTCCAGCACTAATACCCCTGCGTTTTCATCATAGGAAACGACTCTGCCAAGAAAGCCGTGATTGACATCCTTGTCGGAGTTTTCATGCATGATCACTGCGGCAGAATCAATTCCTTCATAGAAGCCCGGACACGTCTCCCGGTTTTCTGCCTTCAGAATCTCATCGGCATGGTATGCCATGCGTTCCTCAGACAATACATAGTCATGTGCTATCAGCTCATCCATGAGATGCCGGTAGGCACTGACAATACCTGCCACATAGAATTCCGTCTTCATGCGTCCTTCGATCTTAAAGGAACGCACGCCTGCCTTCATCAGTTCTGCAATTTCATTGACTGCGCAGAGATCCTTCGATCCCATCGTATAGAGATGGTCCGGATCAGACAGTTCCTTGCCATTCTGAAAGAGATGATACGACCAGCGGCAGGACTGCGCACAGCCACCGCGATTGGCATCTCTTAAGGTCATGCGGTTGCTGAGGGTGCAGCGGCCGCTGTAGTTCACGCACATGCCGCCATGGATGAATGCTTCCGTATCCACCGGACAATGCGAGACGATTGCCCGCACTTCCTCTAACGTGCATTCTCTTGCCAGAACGACCCGGTCGATATCCAGCTGATCCTTCAGAAACTGAGCAGTGCTGGCATTGGTGACCGACATCTGCGTGCTGCAATGCACTTCGAGTTTCGGTGCAGTCTGCTTGGCCAGCTTCATGATGGCCGGACTTGCAGCGATGATCGCAGTTACCCCGATGTCTTCCAGGGTCTTCAGGTATTCTTCCAGACCATCAAAATCGCTGTCATGGGGAATCTCATTCACCGTCACATGGATGCGGGCATGGTACTGGTTCGCATAGCGGACTGCTTCGGCTATTTCATCGATGGAGAAGTTGGATGCCCGGCTGCGCAGGCTGAATTTCTGTCCGCCGAGATATACCGCATCTGCTCCATAGCGTATCGCTGTCTCTGCTCTTCTTAAGTCTCCTGCCGGAGCCAGCAGTTCCGGTTCAGAGAATGGTCGGCTGTTCATAGTATCCCTCGCTCAATGATAATTCCGGATGGTTCTTCCGGTAGGTTTCTGCAATGGCTGCAGCATCTTCTCCATTGAGAATCTTCCGGTATGCAGAATCTGCATCAATCAATGCCTCCGGCTCCGGAAACACCGGATTCAGGAAGAAGCGTTCTGCTCCGGCATCCGCAAAGTCATTCAGATGCAGGAAGGATTCCTGCACGAAGTCCGAATAGATCAATGTTCCTGCTTCTGTTTCGATGATCGGCATCTTCTCGTTCCGCTTGGATTCCTGAATGGATAATCCTTCAGTATTCTGAAGACGATTCTGATAGCCCGAGAACTTCTGCCATTGCGTCAGCAGAAGTCTTCTGGAAACAGACATCAATAGATTCCCATGGATGGTCAGTTCCGTATGCGGGCAGGAAGAAACGATCTCGAGAACTTCTTTTCTGGTCAGAAGCGGTGAGATCGAAACGCCGGCGATGCCGGTATCGTTCCAGAAGGAAACATCTTCCTTACTCACAGCAAGCGTCATCGGCCGGTAGATCAGCTTCTTGCGGAGATGATCCGAAGAGATCTGAAAGACTGCCGGATCGCTGAAGTAGATATGTTCCGGATTCATGGAATCAAGCTCGTTCAGGACTGTTTTCAGACTGTCCAGATCTTCTTCGAAATAGAACCGGTTCAGAAAAACAGAATAAGATCTGCATGCGTGCAGTTCATCAATCGTGATCGAACAAAGACCGGTGAAGCTGTGGCCTTTCAGGGAATATGCAATTTCATCAGCGCCGGCTTTCAGAAGGCGTTCGCCTTCTTCCTGGTTCCGGGCAATAGCAATCAGTTTTTTCATAGCATACGAATTGTATCGTATTTTTCATGTTCTGACTGTTTTTTCTTGATTTTCGGACATGTTGTGGTACCCTTTGTGACAAGGTATCAGAAGATACCGAGAGCTGCCGCGTAAAGTGCCGCAAGGAGTTCAAGGGATAATCTTGCGGACGAAAAGAGCATTCTTGCGATGGCAGTTCCAACCCGGACAGAAAAAACAGAGAGGAACCTTCTTTCCGTTTGTTCGATGCGGGAAAGGAGGGTCCTCTTTTATGAATCTCTGGAAATCATCTGCAGAAAAGCTCCATCAGACAAAGTATCTGGCCCTGATGGCAGCCATGATCGCACTGAAGACCGTGCTCAGCATGTATTACATTCCGGTCTCGGAAAACCTCAGAGTCTCGATCTCGTTTCTGATCGTTGCCCTGGAGGCAAGCATCGTGGGACCGGCGGCCGGCATCGTGAGCGGTGCCGTCACGGATCTCGTCAGCTTCGTGCTGTTTCCGGATGGTGCGTTCTTCTTCGGATATACGATCACTGCCATGCTGGGGGAACTGATCTATGCCCTGTTCCTCTATCAGAAGAAGATCACCTGGCAGCGCTTATTCCTCAGCAAGCTATTGAACAATTATCTGGTCAATGTGCTGCTCGGGTCGTTATGGTCTGCAATCCTGTATTCAAAGGGCTATTACTGGTATCTGGCCCGCAGTGCCGTAAAGAATACGATCCTGCTGCCGTTTGAGGTGCTTGCCTTAGCCGCATTATTCAAACTGCTGCTGCCGGTGCTTCAGAAGCGCGGATGGATCACGAAGCAGTCTTAATAGAGACCGCCGATGCGGATGCTGTCATCCATGCGCTTCAGGGTCTGGCTGTATCCGTCATACAGCCCTTCCCGATCCGGAAGTTCTGCTTCAGTCACATCGCTGATCGGCTTGACGACAACGCTGCCATCGCTCTGCGGGCAGCTGACGACCAGATCGACTTTCGGGTTCGTCAGTTCAATGCGATGCGTCGTTCCGGCAGTGATTTCGGTCACCGTCACGGCGCCGATTGCTCCGATCCGGTCCGTGCTGTCTATTTCATCTGTCAAGAGATTGCCTAACGAATAGAACACCAGCGTATCATCAATCCAGCACACCGGCTGGACTGCATTCTCGGCATTCCCGATAATCACCGAAGCACCCGCTCCGGCAAGGGCTTCCGCAATCTGTTTCTGACGGTCATTCGGCAGTGCGCCCTGGCCGCCATTCCAGAAGATCGAGACAATCACGATATCCGCATTCTGCGCCGCTTTGTTTACTAACAGCGGCGATTTTTCATCATCATACACATTGACGAGATAGTTCTCATTCTCCGGAATCGGGTCATCCAGAAGATCTGTGAAAGAAAGGAAGGCTGCACTAACTCCATCCACTTCTGCAATCCGCAGCTGATTCTGAGAATCCGTGCTTGTATTGGTTCCGCTGGTCACTGCCGAAGAATCGGTCCAGTATGCCATCGAGGAATCAATGCCATCCTTGCCATGGGCAAGACTTGCCGGATTTGCAAGTCCGACCAGATTGAAGCCGGAAGAAACCATCGCATCTCCGAATTCCGAAGGCAGATCCGTGCCGATCAGCGATTCCTGCTGATAGGAAGAAAAGCCGGAAGTGCTGATGATCTCTGAAAGCGAGGACACACAAGCCGAATAATCAGAGCTCTGCATCGTCGTATTCACGGTTCCTGCCGCAAAGACATTCACGACATTGGTTGTCTCTTCCGGCAGCCAGTATGCCGAAGCAGAGGCAGAGATGGCTGCCGCTTCTTCCTTCTTTTCCATTGATTTGGTCAGCAGGGTCATGATCAGGCTGGTGCTTGCGATGACAAGGGCCAGGATGATCAGAATTCTGCCGGTATCATTCCAGAAATTCTTCTCGTCGTCCATGGCTCCATTGTAGCATATCGGGTGTATCATTATCGCAACAGCAGATGTGAAAAACACCCGCTGAACTACAGGACAGAAGGAGAACACATCCATGGCATTCACTCGGAAAACAGCCAGTCTCGTACCGATCAAGGATACGGTATTTGCGGTTGCAGACATGGCGAAAAAAGATAAAGCAGAACATGGCGAAGATGCAGTAACCGATGCGACCATCGGATCTTTGTATGGAGAAGATGGAAAGCTAGTTGCCTTTGATACCGTATTTGATCATTACGATGCGATCGATCACCGCACCAAAGCAGCATACGCTTCCAGCTTCACCGGAAACCCGGATTACCGCAAGGAAGTCTGGGACTGGGTCACTCAGGGAAGCAGTCTGAATCTGCCCCACTCCGTCATCGCTACGCCTGGCGGAACCGGTGCAGTCTCCACATCGATGGTCACATTTCTCGATACAGGTCAGACCGTGATCCTGCCGGATATTGCCTGGGGCTCCTACAGCCTGATGGCCGCACAGGACAATCTGAAGACCGTGAAGTATCAGATGTTTGAGGGAGACCATTTCAATCTCGCATCCGTGAAGAACGCGATTGAAGAAGTGCACAAGACGCAGGATCGGATTGTCCTGGTCGTCAACAGCCCGTGTCATAACCCGACCGGCTACAGTCTTTCCGACGAAGAATGGAAAGAATTAACGGATCTGCTCAATGAAGCCGGAAAGACCGGTCCGGTCATTCTCGTGAATGATATTGCCTATATTGACTATTCCTACAACCTGGCACATTCGAGAGCTTACATGGACTGCTTCAATCAGTTCAGCGATCAGGTCATGGGTGTCATCTGCTTCTCCTGCTCAAAGACCCTGACTTCCTACGGACTGCGCTGCGGTGCCGCAGTCATCGTCGCAAAGCAGGAATCAGATGTCCGCGATGCGGAGATCGTCTTTGAGAAGAACGCCAGAGCAACCTGGTCCAACATTCCGAATGCGGCCATGAAGAACTTCGTCTGGGTTGTCACGGAGAAACGCGATACCTTCCTGAAGGAAAAGCAGAAATACATCGATCTCATGAAAGAGCGCAGCTCTGTATTCCTGAAGGAAGCAGAAGAATGCGGTCTGGAGACCTATCCGTACAAGGAAGGCTTCTTCGTCACGATCAAAGTCGAAGATAATGACCGGGCAGAACGTATCCACGCGGAACTGATGAAGAATCATATCTACACAGTCCTCGTCAATAAAGGCATCCGGGTTGCCTGCTGCTCATTGCCTGTGAAGAAAGCTCATGGCCTTGCGGCAAGAATGAAGAAAATTGCTGATTCTGTCCATTAAGAGACTGCCTGCAATTCCCGGGATATCAAAAGAAGGCAGATCAGGTTCCTGGAAACGGCGCAGCCTTTGCATAGTGATCCCACCAGAAAGGACAGCATTGTCAGAGTGCTGTCCTTTCTGCATGGACCACTTTAGCAGGAACAAGGAAGGCGAGCGGATTATATCCCAGGGCTGAAGCACCTGGGGTTTACGCCGCTTTCCTCTAAATCGGAAATCGTACTATAAACTCCATCATGACACTGCGTCCCGGAACCCTGGCACTTGCAATGTGTTCAGTACGCTGAAAACTGACAGATAGTTTATCAGCTTCAGTGTCTGAGCATTGCTGCCTTATGAGCCCCAAGCTGCCGCATGCAGTTTTCTGACTCACTGAATGATGATACGGATCTTCACATCGGACAGCGGCCAGGTTGAACATGCATGCACATAGCCGAACTTGCGGTCGGCGTATCTTCTGCCATCGCCTTCAGACGGAATGAATACGTCTCCTTCCAGCAGCTGGCAGCGGCAGTAGCCGCATGCACCGCTGCGGCATCTCGTATGATTCGGGATTCCTGCCCGCTCCAGGGCTGCTGCCAGCGGTTCCGAAGCCTTTGCCTCAATGACCTGTTCTTCCAGTCCTCTGCATACGGTGCATTTCCAGACTCTGGAAGAATCGCCATGGTATCCTTCTGCTTTTGTGATATCGCGCGGAGCCCCGAATACTTCAAAGCGGATTCTCCGTTCCGGAATTTCCAGCTTCTTCAGCTCCCCGGAAACAAACTGATACATCGGGAGCGGGCCGCAGACAAAGTACGTGCAGTCTTCTGATCCGCTGTATTTCCGGATCAGATCTGCATTCAGAAAGCCCTTTTCTCCTTCGTAATCCGGTTCGTCGGAGATCACGTTGATGAACCTGACCCGGGAACACTGTTCTGCCACTGCAGCAAGCTGCTGTTCCAGGATGATATCCCTGGTGTTTCTGGAGCCATAGAGAATGGTCAGATCTGCATCCATGGTGCCATGTGCGATTTCCTGAGCCATGGCGAAGAATGGCGTGATGCCGCTGCCTCCTGCTAAAGCGATGAGATGCTTCGCATCCCTCAATGGCTCGTAATAGAACTGTCCGAATGGCAGATGGGCACTGAATTCATCTCCTGGTTTCACGTGTTCATACAGCCAGCTTGACGCAAATCCTTCGTTCGGTTTCCCATTGCGGATCGTCAAGGCAAAGAACGGATGATCGTTCTGTCTTGCCTGATATGGTGCAGAGCAGATGGAATATGGTCTTGTCGTGATGGTCCCATTGATCTTCAGATCAAGGGAGCAGTACTGGCCTGCCTGAAACGGCGGAAGCTTATCGCCTTCGCATGCTTCAAAGGTAAACATCCTGGCGGTCATAGAAACATCTTCAATCTTCACCACCCGGACTCTGGTGACTTCCGGATGCACTTCTTCTGCAAGCTCCCGGATCGGATCGGAATAATGATTCTCGCTGCTGCCGCTGGCAATCAGGTTCCTTCTTGCCCTGGTTACCCGGGAAGCACCTGTGACATCACGAATCAATCCTCTGACTTTCATTTCAGGCAGCCTCCTTCATTTCCGTGAGAATGATCTGGGCAGCGATCTTTCCGTTATTGATATTGACGGCCATGCCATCGCCTGCCAGCTGAGCAGAAGAACACCAGACAAGATGAGAGATCAGATTGTTGTCTTTCCCTGCATCTTCCAGGCGTGCCACGATGCTGTTGGACATATGATGCTGATAGCCGTAGATGCTGCCGCGGTAGGCACCGGTATAATGCGAGATCGTGACCGGAGTTTCAATTTCGATATCGATGATATGATCCTTCAGATTGACTCCGAGTCTCCTTGATACCTGATCGATCATCTGTGATGCGATTGTCCGCTTGGTCTCAAAGTAATTGTCTGCAGTGACATGTGCAAAGCATTCCGCCAGCGGGAGATTCGTGATCGAAAGAGAAGTTTTACCTTCAGGGACTGCTTCCGGATTTGCATAGTTCAGACAGATCGTCGTGAGATAGCTCCAGTTTCCAAGATGCTTTCCTTCTTTCCAGAACTCCGCGGTATCCATAGCCTTTTCGGAAGAGAAAACAGAATAGCTGTGAATATTCAGGTCTTCTGGCTTCTGGTCCAGCATCAGTACCACGGAGAAGCAGCTGACGCTTAACGGCATCGCATTGGCATACTTTCTTGCCTCGACAGGAACTTCGCTCTGCGGTTCGACCATCTTTCCGAATACGACATCCGGATATGGTCCTGAGGCGATGTAATCCGCATGGATCTCATCCCCTCTTCTCGTTTTTACGCCATAGGCTTGATGATCCTTCACGAGGATCTTCTCCACCTCCTGGCCGTATTCGATCTGAACCCCCTTCTTCATGCAGGCATCTGCCATCGCACATGCCATCTCATGCGAGAAGCCCCTTGCCACATAGCTGCCGCCGCTCATATAGTCGCCCATCAGGAATGCATAGATCGTGAATGGAAGAGAGTTCATCGGCTGACCGACATAGATCCAGTAGGCACTGAGAATCTTCTTCACCTCTTCAGGCAGATGCGTGGTCTGATCAATGACTTCTTTTGCGGAATAGCCTGCAGTCTTCACAAGTTCCTCATGCTGCCTCAGCATCTGCAGCTTGCTGAGGGAGTGTTCATTCAGATAGACTACAGACTGATACACCTTCTCGCAGAGATCCAGCAGTGCATTGACTTCTTTTCTGGTGCCTGGATACTGCTGGTCAATCTCATCTGCCGCAATCCAGGATCCATCCGGGTTCTTTCCAGCATGAAGTTCAATATTGATCTGATCTTCTTCAGAGACGAGCGTATAGGCTTCCGGTACCCGCAGCCAGTCAATCACGACGCCCATCTCTTCAAGATACTTCCGCATGAATAATGGATGATCTGCCGATCCGATCGACATCATCTCATGCAGAGTGGCTTCCATCTCTACGCCGCTTCTGACAAAGGAGGTTGCGACGCCTCCGGGAAGATTATGCCGTTCGAGAATCAGAACGGACTTTCCTTCTGATGCCAGCTTCATGGCGCAGCTCATTCCTGCAAGTGCTCCGCCGATGACGATGACATCATAATGATCTCTATAGAATGCCATCTGTTCCTCCTTGTGGTTTAACCACAGTCAGTATAGTGATCAGATGCACAAACTGTCAAACATGTGATAAGCTTCTTCCGGTTAACAAGCCTCGGAGGAAGCCATGGATCAGAAAGAAACTGGAAAAAAGCACCTGAAAGATCAGTTCCTGAATCAGATTGCTTCAGAGATTCTGGATGGAAAGCTGAAGCCAGGCGATCGTCTTCCGACCGAACGGGAACTCGCTGGTGAGGCAAAGATTTCCCGTTCTGCAGTGCACCTTGCAATGGAAGAACTGGAACGGATGGGCTTCATCCGGACGAATGCCCGCCACGCAACGTATGTCGAAGACTATCTGAAAAACGGGAATATCGAGACTCTGAATTACCTGATTACCTTCAGCAGAGATCGCTTTGCAAAAGATCATATGCAGGAACTGCTTGATATGCGGCTTGCCATTGAAGGAAGAGCGATTGAACTGCTGCTGGAACAGAATGATCCCTTCGAGGAAACCCTGAAGGAATACCTCTCCTGTGCCAGAGCAATTGCGGAAGCAGAACAGCCAGATGATGTTCAGCTGGCGGGTTCGTTCTTTGAGTTTCATCATGAGATCTGCGTGCTTTCCGGAAACTTCATTCTGTCGATGATGTTCAATTCGTTCCGGAATGTGACATTGAGCTACTGGCAGGATGCGATCCGCACACTCGGAGCGAAGAAGTGCATTGACCTGGAAGCACAGTTTCTGGACACCTTATCAGGAAGAAATTCCGAAAAATCGATTGCGTTCCTGAGACAGGAATTCGAATTTTTCCGGGATCAGATCGAGCAGGAATCCTGAACCTGAATTTTGCTTAAGCTGTATTGCACCTTCACGATTTCTGATTAAACTGGAAACGATGACAAAAGTAATAGGTTCCAGAAGGACATTTCTGGATGCGGATGATGAAGCCGCAATGGAGTTTCTGAAAATCACTTCCGATATCTATGCAGATCCGGATTACCAGCGCCTGCGCCATTATACGCACCACTACTCCACAACGCGCTTCCAGCATTGCGTGAATGTGGCATGGTATACTTACCTCTGGACAAAGAAACAGGGTCTGAACTATCGTTCGGCCACCAGAGGAGCGATGCTCCATGATTTCTATCTGTATGACCAGCATAAAGGAGAACAGCCGATCCGCGGACGTCATTGTGCCGTGCATCCGGTGATTGCCCTTCAGAATGCGAAGCAGCATTTCGAGGTAGATCCGATCATAGAGGACTGCATTCTGCACCATATGTGGCCGAGCTGCCCAGGCATGCCGAAAACGAAGGAAGGCATGATCGTGGAAGCAGCAGACAAGTACTGTGCGTCCATTGAATGGAGCAGCCGCCAGGTGCGCCGCATTCCCCAGGGACTTGCGTTCATGCACATGAGGCTTGCCCGCTTTACTTACTGAGGAGGAGCGCATGCCAGCCGCAACAACCCATACAGAATTTGCCCGGAAGGTCTATAATTCCCTTCCATTTTCGATTCAGCAGGAGATCACTGATCCCCATGCTTATTTCCTGGGCTCCCAGGGACCGGACTATATGTTCTTTTCCAGGGCTTATGTCCTGCCTGGTTCCCTGTCAAAGTACGGAAATATGATGCATCACACAAAGGTCAGAGAAGCAATCCTCTATCTGCACACACACTGTGCTTCAAGCGGTGTGCTGAAGAGCTATTTCTATGGGTTTATGACCCATTATGCCCTGGACTCGAAGATGCACCCGCACATCAACCGGGAAGCGAAGAAGATCCATGATACAGTCGGTACCTTTGAAGGAGAAGCCCACTTCCGCATTGAAGCAGAACTCGATGCCTGGGTGCTTCAGAAAGAGAAGAAGAGCTACCGGGTATTCAAAGATGTGAAGGTATCTGATTCTGCTGCAGAAGCGATCGGAACGCTCTATGAAGGACTGTTCCATACCGTCTATGGCATGGAGATTCCAGCCAAGCGTTTTGAAGATTCCTGCCATGATGTCTCAACCTTCACGAAGATGATTGCACCTGGAAGCAGTGCGAAATACCATACGGTCATCCGTCTGGAAACCCTGGCAAAGCAGCCGCATATGATCAGTGCGATGATGCTGGATGAAAAAGATCCATCTGTTCTTCCGCTGCTGAACCCGAACCATGAGGCAAGAGAAGTACCAGGTCAGCCTGGTGTCACGGATTCCAGAGATCTTCCGGAACAGCTGGAAGACGCAAAGCAGTTTGCATTGAAACTGATCACGAAGTTTGACCCGGAAGACCTGAATTATGATTTCATCGGCGAGCCTGCAGATTGAATCTGCAGGTTTTTCTGATTGTATGAACCCGTTTTATCCGTTAGGATATAGGCGTGTTCGGGAACAGAAAATACGTGCTGATGCACAAAGACAAAGCCGTTCTCTCGGCGGAATACTCTCCTCAGACGCATACGTTCCGGAAGATCACGGAAGTTCATGATGCGTCGCACTATCCTGTAGGTACTTTCGTGAAGGGCTCCATTTCCCTTGATCTTCTGAATGACTGGTGGGTATGGAGAGGCATTCCGGATTACCGGGTAGATCTCAAGCGGCTGCTGAAGCGGCTTGGCGTTGCAGACCGACTGGATCTTCTGGAAGAAGAATTCGGGCTGTCATTAAGTGATCACTACTGGCTCAGACAGGAACGGGTGAATGCTTCATATGAAGAGCTGAATTATTTTCATCGTCCGTTTGATCAGGAGGGATTTGCCAGATCCATGTTCCGGCAGATGGACTTTCAGCCCCAGGAAACTGCCCTCCGTACGCCAGGCAATACGCTCTGCGGGTTTCATCGAAAAGCCTGGATCAGAAGAGATAATAAGCTGTTCCTGCTCAAGGGAAGCGTCACGAGATACCAGGAAGAACCGTTCAATGAATGGCTGGCCTGGCAGGCAGCTAAGCGGCTTGGCATCTACGCAGTACCATACCGAGTTGAAACGTATGAGAATCAGATCGTGAGCGTATGTCCTGAGATGCTGAATCTGCATACAGATCTCGTTCCGGCCAGAGATGCGATGAAGACGCTGAAGATTCCTTCCGGAGAATCGGAGATTGACTGTTTCCTGGAACTTCTGGAGCAGCATGGCATCACCGATGTGGATGACAAGTTTGATGAGATGCTCATCCTGGACTTCCTGCTATTGAACAGCGACCGGCATAATCAGAACTTCGGAATTCTCGTCAATGCAGATACGAATCAGTGGATAGATCTTGCCCCGATCTTTGATACCGGCAGTGCGATGGGATGCTTCACCGGCACGGATGAGCTTCCTTATGAAGAAACGCATGAAGACTGCAAGCTCTTCAGCCGCAAGCATTTCCGCCATGATGAATTAGGCGAACTGATCATGAATCCGGGCAGATTTGATTTCTCGGTTCTTGATGATCTGCCGGAAGCCTATGAGAGGAAACTGGCATCGTTCCAGGAAGTCACAAGGATCAGCGATCATCGCATTGAAGCGCTCAGCAACCTGCTGCGCCGCCGCATCTCAAAACTCAAGGATCTTCAGTAAACAAGGTGTTCCCTCCGGAAACATCTTTTCATAATAAAAGAGACTGTATTCCAAGTCTCTTTCTGCTCAGCTATCGCTTTCGCCCCAGTTCGGAATTTCAGTACCCCTGCGGATCAGAACGGTCTTCTGGTATTCCGTCTGATTCAGGAATCGCAGCACCAGCTGCTCTTCTTCCGGCGTGCAGCCGGTCAGGATCTTGACATCCAGAGTCTTCTTCAGGATATCTGCAGCCACGATCAATGCAGTGATTGCATAATGATTGCCGCTGCCGAGATACACGGAAACTCCCTCGGGCTCCCCGTTTGTGTCTTCCAGATGACCATATTCAACCGGATAGACAAGGTTCGGGAATTCCGGATGCGATTCCCCTTTTCTGCGCGTGATCTTCAGCTGGCTCGAAAGGTACAGAGTATCCAGTTTCTGCCAGAAGTACGCGTTATTTTCATATTCTGCCATGCATTACCTCTCAACACACAGATACATTATATCCTTTCGCCCTCACAATGTAAACAAATTACACTTGTGATGAAATTTATTTCAATACCTGATCTTTATTCTGTCAATCTGTGCAAGGGTACTGCATCCGGTCATGCGCATTGTTTCAGCAAGCTCATCCTGAAGCCTCTTTCCAAGCGCAATCATCTGCGCGCTTCCGCCCTGCACAATCGATAATGCGAACGGTCTGCCGATCAGAACACCATCAGCGCCAAGTGCAAGACAGCGGAAGATATCATTGCCCGTACGGATGCCGCCATCAACCAGAATCGTGATCTTTCCTTTCACTGCATCCGCAATCTCCGGCAGCACTTCTGCCGTTCCTGGCGTACCATCGAGCACTCGGCCGCCATGGTTGGACACGACGATCGCATCAGCCCCCGCTTCGATGGCAGTTTCTGCCGCATGCACCGTCATGACCCCCTTCACGATGAATGGCTTTCCTCCTAATGCCTGCTTCACCTTCCTGAGGGATGCAGCAGTCTTGGTTTCCACCGGGGTCTTCCCGGCTCTCAATAAAGGCAGTCCGGCCGCGTCGATATCCATGGCAGCTGCTTCAAAGGATAATCCTTCCAGCAGATGAATCCGTTCTTCAATGCCTTTCTGAACCCATGGCTTGATTGTGACGATGCCATGGCCATGATGGTCATTGACGGCCTGGGCAGGCTTCTGAAACAGATTGACCGGATCAATTCCATCACCGGTGAAGCCTCTGATGCCAAGGCTCTCGCAGGCATCAAGAAGCTGGCAGGAATAGTCATATTCGCTGATGTCATATCCGTAGTTATTCTGAATGCCCGCACATGGTGCCGCAAAGACCGGCATCGAAAGCTTCATGCCTAGTAATTCTGCTTCAGTGGATATTTCAGATGGTTCCGCACATACATCCATATTGATCCGGATGCGCGCCAGTGCTTCCACATTATGGATAAAACTGCTGCCGGTTCCCTTTCCGCCGACTCCTGGTATTTCTCCTCGGCAGGCAATGCCATTGCATTCCCTGCAAGCTCTGCACTTCAATGCCATCTCCTTAACTCCTCCTGCTTTCCTGCATTCAGTTTAGCACTGAACGGAGAGGATCGTCTCTTGCACAGAGGACTTTCGGATCCGGAAATATGACTGCAGAGGGATTCCATGGGAATGGTATATTGATTAGGAGGGTTCTGCAGGAAGAGGTGGCATGCAATCATGAATTACAAGATCGGCGATGTTTCTGCTCGGAAATCAAACATTGGTTCTTGTACAAGAGATCCTTTTTTGTTCTCTACCTTAAACTTATCTCCTCCTCATCAACAAGAATTTAGACTGAGCCAAATTGAAAACTCAGTCGGAGTCTGAGGTTCTCTGCAATTCGGGATCATCTCAAGCACAGCCTCAGCTGCGTTCATACCTGTCTGCTCTGCCTCAAGGATATTTCTGCGCAGCACAATGGACTTAAAGGTATCCATTGCCCCGATCAGATTTGTTTTACCGGAAGCGTTCGGACCGTAAATCACTGCAGAGCAGAGTCTCTTGTATTTTGAAGAGCCGGCATGCGCTGTCAGTACGCTGTAATCAAGTCCAGTCTACCTTGGGGCAGGAATCATGGAAAAGATTGTTTCATCCGCAAATGATTTGTAATTTTATTTCTGAACTCTAACAGCATGTGATTTTCTCCTGCTGACTGCTCCCGACGACTGAAGTCGCGGGGTTCTCAGGGCTAATACTGCTTTTCCTAAGTTCATCACAGCCAATAAAATTGACCGCATGTTAGCTCAGGCACTGACAGTTTTCCTGATCTGTTACGGAGCTGCTTCGTACGAAGGATGCCGCTTCAGCCCGGCCATATCATGACCTGCTGTACATTTTCGCTTCCGCTTAACGGCTGCACAGTCAATCAGCCGGATCCATTTATTGAGAGATCAACTCATGGTGCTGCTCAACTGATGTACCAGCTGAGTTTCTTTTCGGATGTCAGTCGTTCCAGTTCTTTGTTCTGAAGGAAGATGAAGCTTTCAAAATCATTTGCACAAGACTCATAATCGACCGTATCCGGCTTCCTAGAGTCTTCCGAGGAATATAAGGTGTGCCCGGTAATAAACGCAGAGTAGAGATCCCGCTGTACGGTGTTTCCGGCAATCTCAAATGATCGTACGCTAAGATCTTTTTTGATCATCTCGCCAGTCACATGATTGATCTGGGATGCCCGAATCTTTGCGGTATCCGTATGGATCAGTTCTTTACCGATGTAATGAAGTTTCTGATCCAGTATGTGTTCAAACATTGATGGTGCATGGTTTGCGAGAGCTTTTCCAAATCTTGATTTTCGATTAATCCTGCCATTCTTTGCGTTTCTTGTCATGTCCTTTGAACGTTTTTGGAGAGCGCGGTAATTCATCGTCTCGCAGATAACGGTCGTGCTGCGCTCAAGGATCTCATTGGCAAGCATCTCATGCGACATCTTCATAAGCACTGCTCGTTTCCGGTACAGTTCTTTCCGCTTTTTTCGCAATCGGTCATATCTTGCGGAATATGTCCATTGAAGTTTGATCCCCTTGCGAATCGTGTCATTGGGATTGTAATTGGACGGATTCGTGGTCCGTCTGCTTCGATCCATAGATCGGCTTATCTTACGGATCTCGGCATCAATTGCTGGAGTATCCGGCGCCAGTTCATGAAGCTGTACGTGCCTGCTGGATACCTCCGCAACTGTCGAAACTCCGATATCAAGCCCGGTCACAACAGTATCCGAACCATATTCATGTTTCTTCGGTGGCTTGCCTCTGAGTACCAGCTGGACAAAGTACCTTGTCTTGCCTCGGACTGTTTTTCGAAGGAGTCTGACATACTTTAGTCGGTTATTTCGGATCGCCTCCATCGCATATATATCATCCGGTTTCATGATGACCTCGTATTTGTGGTTTCTGCCTATGTACAGAAGCCCGTTCCGATAGTTTAAAGCAGAGTTCTTGGATTTACCTTCTGCAGAAGTGTCATCGTATCTGGAATGATGCCTGACATGCTCTGCTTCATGGAACCGAAGATTCTCAACTGCGCGAAATGCTTTCGTAGCCTGTTTCTGGCACTCATCGATTCCGACGATATCTGAGAAATGGTGTTTCATCTCTGCCGCTTTCTCATGAAGCTGATATTCTGTATAACCATATTCAAGCTGTTTCTGGCGGATCTTCTTACTGCGGTCCTTGATTGTTTTATCCTTTACAAGGTCCTGATATTCCGGATCCATCTGAAGCTTATGGAGCCGCTTCAGCGCCGCGTCCAGGCAGCCATTGTAGATCTGATCCATAACACGAAAATATTTCTCGATAAATGTGCGGTCTGGAATATCTGCCTCAAGCGTCAGGATAAAGGAATCCGTGCGTTCATATCTAGACATGTTTTTGGTCCTCGATATACCGCCGGATAGTATCTTCCGAAATATGGCCGATCGTGCAGCAGAAGTAGCTTCTTGTCCAAAGAGAAGGAATACGGCTTTTCAGCCAAGGAAATTCTTCACGCAGGATTCTTGATGATCTTCCTTTCAAAGATTTGATGAACTGGTGCAGAGGAACACGAGGATCTATTTCCACAAAGAGATGGACATGATCCGGCATTACTTCCATGGCTTTAATAGATGCATCAAAATCTGAAGCAACAGAATAAAGAATCTCTTTCAGTCGTTCATCTACACCATCAACCAGTACAGGCCTTCTATATTTCGGGCAGAAGATAATATGAAACTGATTTTTATAAACCAGTCCTTTTTTATGCGTATAGGAATCATTCATATCGTGCATTCTCATACCAGAATTATATCACATTAACATTAGATATACGTTGTTTATCTAATTAGTTTGACGCTGTATTGATCAAAAAAAAGCGATTCCTCCCGATCACTGAAGTGACGGGCTTCCTCGCCTTAGTATTGTGAAGAAAAGGGCTCTACGCTCAGGTAATGATCCATCTGGATCAGCCGTGTGACATGAAACTGATAACTGATAACCGTTTTGATTTACTCCCCAGAATTTCTGTTTTTCTCTGAAATGTGTTGCCTCATTTTTTCCAAATGAACGCTTCATGCATTATTCGATGCTCTTCTGACCTGATGAATCATGCAGATCCCTATTTTCAGAAATAATTCAGGATTTGGAAGAAATCGTCAGTTCTCAAAGTCAGAAGCTATCTAATGTCTTCTGATGCCAATCAATATTCTACATGTCCCAGAAAAAATTTCTGATAGCTCATCAGCTGATTATCCAGGAATACCTTTACTGATAATTCGCGAGCTTTTCTGACCTCTGGTACTCCATGAAAAACAATAGGTCTGGCATTCAGATAGTCAACGCCGAGTTCAAATTCCTTCCGATTCACTATTTCATTTCCGCGCAACCATTCAAACTGCACGCAGGCATTTACCCGATAGTCTTTCAACTTTCCGGCAGCAAATTTCTTTCTTGGATATGCGTCAGAAAAAGAGATGCTGAAATCCCGGTCATGAAGAGAACATTTTTCAATAAACAATCCATTATTGTAAAAAAGTCCTGGATTGATCACTCTGACTCTAGGCCCCCAGTAGCAAAACAGCTTGTTGCTTCTATCTTTGAGCAGATTCAGAAATGTAGTTTTCTCTTCTGCATTGCGGCAGACGATTCCAGCAAGAGAATGCTCAATCTGATATCTGTCAGGATAAACAATTTCAGACTGTCTCAGAGATCTTTCTCTTTTTCTGTCCACATCCTCGGACAGAAAAGGTCCATTTCTGTAGATCATCCGGAAATCCAGCTGTGAAAACTCTTCTTCTCCCTGCAGCAATGGACATCCTCTTCCTGCTTCAGATCCCTCTGAAAAGGATGTATTCGGATCAGATAGCAATTTGTCCAGATAGAAAAAGAAGAAAATGGGAACCGGAACATTTGCATTCGGATCTCCATCATAGCGAAGATCACGATGCTTGAATCCTTCATTGTGATATTGAGTTGGCGTTAAGGGGCGGAAATAGAACCTCACATAGGAAGTTGTTCTCTGTTCCGTCATATCAATCACCTGACGGCTGGCATTATCGTTCTGCATGACTTGCAGTTCTACTGCCTGCATCCGGCTGTAAAGCATCCCGCTCTCCAAAATGCTGATTGCATTCCGTATATCAGTGTAATGATACGCATAATGGGGCCACCACTTTGCCAGAGCAAATTCTTCATTTTTCAGAATGATTTCCTGATAGCTCATCACTTCGTCCTTTCAGGTCATAAACTCTTCCTTCTCCTGAGTTTATCTGGTACCCTTCTGTCTTTTCTCCTGTTTTTCCATCCGAGATTCTGATTTCTGAGAGGTAGCCCAGCGAAAGCAGCAGATCCATTACAAGGCGCTCAGGAGACCCTGCTGTTCTTCTAGCAGCAATCCCATTGCTGCGAAGGTCCGACCAGATTTCAAAAAATGAATCTTCGTCTACGAGCACCTGCTCTTTGTCTTTGCTATTTTTTTCGAATGCCAAACCTTCTTTCCAGAGCACACACCAATCTGATCGATCAGAGGAAAAATGATATGGAACGATGGAACAGTTATATCGGATATCATCTTCTAATCCTTGAAAAGACATATCTTTCGCGTTATGTCTCAGCCAGTCAACCGTTTTTTCCTGATTCTTATGCTCTGGAAATGGATCCGTTCCCATTCCGAGGTAGACATAGACATCAATCGGCAAGTCCTGCAGAAATTTCTCCATGACTGGCTGGACATCAGACCAGTTCAGTTCACCGTTTCCGCATCCAAGTCTTGGAAATGCAACAGAAGTGATTCCCTTTTCTGCATAAGTTCTGCGGAATTTTGCTAGACCGGCTTCAATATATTCAATACGAGAAGGGTTTCTCCAGTTTTCCTTGGTAGGAAAGAGAAGGACCCAATGATCAGGTTCATAAAAAAGCATCAATGTTCCTATTTTCAGTTTCCGCTTATCGCACACCTCCCTATATGCCTGAAACATATCCGGATAACGCCTCTTGAATTCGAGTGCAACGCCTTTGCCCATAACGCCAACAGTATTCACAGTATTTACAAGAACCTGAGCCGGGCTTTTAAACATATCGCCTTCTATATATCGGATCATTTTCTTCCTCCGATCTCAATGCGCTCTCCATCAGGAAGTACGAAAGCACACTCAAAACTGCATCCAGTTGCCAGCGCAATATCCTGCATGTCATCCAGCGTGAAACTGCCTCTCTTGATTTTCTGGCTGAATGCCTGCGGGGATTTGTCCATTCTTCTCCCCATCTCTGTCAAAGTCATTCCGGTTTTTACAGCGAGGATTTTCAATTCATCATCAATCCGCATTTTCATTTCCTCTGATATCATAAGAGTAAATAAAATTATTTATTTGTTCAACAAATATGTTTATTTCAGAATGTTTCCAATTCAAAAAATGTGACTTGAGGTAAAAAAAGCGTAAGCCTATTTCAAGTAGGTTTACGCCATCAGCAGGGAAAATCCTGCTTTCTTCATTTCAATTCAGTTGGTATTGCCTTCTCTCACACCGGTGATTGCGAAGATTGCCCACTGAGCAATGTTCACTGCATGGTCGCCGATTCTTTCGAAGTACTTGGCAATCATCAGAAGATTCAGTGCATACTCCATGTTTGCTTCACGGTTATCATAGATTTCCACGAGCTTCTTCTTTGCCTTTGAGAAGCATTCATCCACGATATCATCATCTGCGATCACGCTTCTGGCAAGATCCGCATCGCGTTTCGTGAAGGCACTGATGGCATTGCTCACCATCTTGCTCGCAGCGGTACCCATCTTCTTCAGATTCAGGATATCATTTGCTGCAGAGAGATTTTCGGTGATCACGATCTCTGAGATTTCCCCAGCCTGATCGCCGACCCGTTCCATATCAGAGACCATTTTCAATGCAGAAGAGATCACTCTGAGGTCCGTAGCGACTGGCTGCTGCTGCATGAGCAGCTTCAGGCAGAGTGCTTCGATATCACGCTCTTCCCTGGAGATTGCCGAGACATTGACAATCACTTCGCCTGCGGTCTTGCGGTTGCCGGTAAACAATGCATCAAGGCAGAGCGAGATGCTCTCCTCGCACATGTTTCCCATCTCGGTCATGGAGTTCTCAAGTTCTTTCAGTTCATTATCAAATCTGGTACGCATATTGTTTTTATCCGAACCTTCCGGTGATATAGTTTTCTGTCTTCTTGTTCTTCGGGTTGGAGAAGATGTCGTCCGTCTTGCCATACTCGATCAGATCGCCGAGCAAGAAGAACGCGGTGTTGTCGCTGATGCGGACTGCCTGCTGCATGTTATGAGTGACGATGACGATCGTATATTTCTTCTTGAGTTCAATGCAGAGGTCTTCAATACGGCCTGTGCTGATCGGATCGAGTGCAGAGGTAGACTCATCCATCAGGAGAACTTCCGGTTCCACTGCCAGGGCTCTTGCAATGCAGAGACGCTGCTGCTGGCCGCCGGATAGACCTAATGCATTCTTTCTGAGACGATCTTTGACTTCGTCCCAGATAGCTGCGCCGGTCAGCGAACGCTCAACGATCTCATCGAGCGTCTTCTTATCCTTGATGCCGTGGACACGCGGACCATATGCGATGTTGTCATAGATGCTCATCGGGAACGGATTTGCTTTCTGGAATACCATGCCGACCCGCTTGCGGAGCACGTTCACATCCATGTCATTGTAGATATCAATTCCTCTGAGACGGACATCTCCTTCGACCTTGCATCCTTCAATCAGATCATTCATCCGGTTGAGACATCTCATAAAAGTAGATTTGCCGCAGCCCGATGGACCGATCAGTGCCGTGATCTTATGTTCTTCGATATCAAGATTGATATCCTTCAGAGCCTGGTGATCACCATACCAGAGATTCAGATTCCTGACCGTGATGATCGGCTCATTTGTTTTGCTGTTTTCTTCCATTGCTTTACTGTTCTACTTTCTTCTTGAGTTTATAGGCTACCAGCTTTGCTGCAAAATTGATCAGGAACGTCAATAGCAGCAGGATGACAGCGATTGCGAAGGCAACATTGACCTGGTTGCGCTCCATTGCATACATATACAATGCCACCGTGAGGCTGGCTCCGGAAGTGCCTGGCGTAATAGCTCTTCCGAAGGAGACGATCTTATTTGCCATGCCGGCCGTGAAGAGCAGTGCTGCAGATTCACCGACGACACGTCCTACTGCAAGAATGCAGCCGGTCACGATTCCGTCAATTGCCGAAGGGAGGACGACAGTGCGAATCATGTGCCATTTGCCAGCTCCCATCGCAAGGGAGCCTTCGCGATAGCTGTTCGGAACGGTCTTGAGACTTTCCTGGGTGGTGCGGATGATGGTAGGAAGAGTCATGATGACCAGGGTCAGAGATCCTGCAAGCATGCCCGTTCCCAGTCCGAAGAACTGACAGAAGATCAGCATTCCGGCAAGACCGTAGATAATCGAAGGAATACCCGACAGCGTCTCGGTAGCGAATTCGATCATTCTGACGATCTTCTTGTTTCTGGCGTATTCATTCAGGTAGATGGCTGCGCCGACGCCGATCGGAAGCACGATGATCAGCGTGATGATGACAATGTAGAGCGTATTCAGAATATTCGGAAGAATGCCGTACGTATTCTTCAGAACACTCGGCTCCGTGCTCAGCATCTCCCAGGTGACATACGGAATGCCCCGGCAGAGGATATACCCGATGATCAGAATCAGGATGGCCAGAATGATCACGAAGGAAGCAACCATCAGGAAGTTCAGCGCCCTGATCTTGTTTTTGCGGGCAGAGGAAATCGTATCAATGCGTTCCTCTGTCTGCGATTTCTTTTCAGACATAGATCATCATCCTCCTCATTTCTTGTCCCGCTTGATCATGAAGTTCAGAATGAACATGATCAGCATGACGAAGATAAACAGAACCAGTGCGATGGAAAACAGAGCCTGTTTCTGAAGGCCGCTTGCATAGCTCATTTCCGAAGCAACTGCCGTGGTCAGGAAACGGACACTCTGGAACAAGGACGGCATATTGGCAACGTTGCCGGAAACCATCATGACAGCCATTGCTTCGCCGATGGCTCTGCCGACGCCCTGCACGATCGCAGCAGCGATACCGCTTCTGGCGGCAGGAAATGAAACCTTGAATACGGTCTCCGTATAGGTAGCGCCTAGTGCCAGGCTGGCTTCTTCATATTCCTTCGGGACTGCATTCAGTGCAGTTTCCGAAACACTGATGATGGAAGGAAGAATCATGACGGCAAGCACCAGGATTGCGGTCAGCATGCAGGAGCCATTTGCGACATGGAATACCTTGATGACAAACGGGACCAGCACGATCATGCCGACAAGACCATAGACGACAGAAGGAATGCCAGCAAGCAGTTCGACTGCAGAACGAATGACTGCAGCAACCTTCGGTTTTGCAATTCTGGACAGGTAGACCGAACAGAGAAGGCCGATCGGAACTGCCAGGATGATGGCACCGGCCATGCCCCAGAACGAGGTCAGAATAAACGGCAGGATGCCGAATTTCGGGTCAGCCGCCGTTGAAGCCCATACCGTTCCGAGCAGGAAATCCTTGATGCCGATCGTTCCGATTGCCGGAACCCCGGAAACAATCAGGAAGATCGAAATAAACAGAACGAAGGCGACGCTCATCATGCCGAAGATGAACATCAGGCCATGCATGAATATTTCAACGGGGTTGTTTGATTTCTTAGTTTTCTCCATAGTTTTTCCATAACATGCAATACCGTCAGCATGCGTTCTGCACACTGACGGCACTGCAGTCTGATGAATTTCTGTTCATTACTTCGAAACCGGTACAGCGCCTGCAGCTTCAATCAGAGATGCTGCTTCCAAACTGGTAGCGAAGTCAAGGAATGCCTGTGCAGCCGGGCTCAGTTCCTTGCTGTCGTTGGTGATCATGTTGAAGTTACGCTGAATCTTGTAAGTGCCATCGAGGACAGTCTCTTCAGACGGTGCAGCGCCTTCAACAGTCAGAGTCTTGATCGTATCGTCTACTGCTGCCAATGATGCATAGCCGATTGCTGCTTCATTTGCACCGACAGCCTGGATGACTGCACCAGTGGAAGTCAGCTCCTGATCCATCTGGCACTTGTCAGAAGTTCCGGTGATGGATTCGAAACCATCACGAGTTCCGGATCCTGCTTCACGGCCGATGACGACGATTTCCTGATCAGCGCCGCCTACATCTTTCCAGTTCGTGATTTCGCCAGTGTAGATCTTAGCAATCTGATCGAGAGACAGATCGCTTACTTCATTTGCAGTGTTGACGATCATTGCGATGCCGTCGATTGCGACGGTGGTGGATGTCAGACCGTTCTTTTCTTCATCCTTCAGATTTCTTGAAGCAAGACCGATATCGCAGTTTCCTTCGGTGACTGCTGTGATGCCTGAACCGGAACCAGTCGGGTTATAAGTTACGGTAACGTTCGGATACTTTTCCTGGAATGCTTCGGACAGAGCACCGATGACCTTCTCCATGGAAGTAGATCCATCGGTGGAAACTGTTCCGCTGAGATCAGCATCTGCTGCAGCTGCGCTTGTCTCTGCTGCTGCAGAAGTAGCTGCTGCGCTGCTGGAAGAAGATCCGCATCCTGCGAGCATTACTGCTGCCAGGACACCTGCTGTCAATGTTTTCATAGATACCATAAATTGCTTTACGCCTCCCTATTGAACACAAGTAAAGATAATGAGGCTATGTAAAGTGAAAAGGACAGTGAATGCTAAATTTATGTAAAATCGCAAAAAGCCCGCAGATTCTGTCTGCAGGCATCAGATTTTACAGAAATTGCAAACGCTATCGCAGCGGATAGATCGGAATGCCGGTCTGATGAAGAAGCTCCTCAATATCATAGATACCGGTATCTTCCATCGCATGGACGACGATCATCAGACAGCCATATGCATCGCTGGCAGCGTTATGGTGATTCAGATCAACATTCAGGTAGTCGCACATATCATTGAGACGATGATGCGGAAGCGATGGATAGAGTTTTCTGCTGAGGGCAACCGTATCAAACCAGGAGAAACGCGGCAGCGGCAGGCCCACATTCCTGCATGCGGCTTTCAGGCAGCCCATATCAAAGCGGGCATTATGCGCGCAGACCAGCGAATCGCTTAAGAGCGGCAGCAGCTTATCATACGTTTCATGAAAACCAGGAGCGTCTTCGACGTCTTCCGGATGAATGCCATGAATCCGGATGTTGCCTGGGGCAAAGCGGCTCACATTATCAGCAGGCCGGATCAGCGTATAGTATTCATCGGTCAGTTCGCCATCTTCCATGCAGGAAACACCGACGGCACAGACAGATGCCGGCGAATAGTTGGCTGTTTCAAAGTCAATTGCTGTGATGCGCATGATCACTCCCGGATGTGCTCATAAGCCATCTTATAGATATTCTTGATATGCTCATCGGCCATGGAATAATAGACGAGCTTGCCGATCTTGCGGGTGCGTACGAGCTTGGTCTTCTTCAGGGAAGACAGCTGATGGCTGATGGCAGACTGGGACATTTCGAGAAGACTTGCGAGATCGCTGACGCAGAGTTCATTTGTGAACAAGGCATTCATGATCTTGAGACGGGTGCTGTCGGCAAACATGTTGAAGATCATGGACATATCGTCATAATCCCGTTCGCAGCCCATGTTTGCTCTGCATTCTGCTACTTTCTCAGGATCTACCAGATTCTTATCAGTCATATGCTATTCTCCTTCCCTGCTCACGCGGATATTCTTTGTTTCCTTGCCGGGAATATACTGATTGAGCCACCGGGCAGCGCTTTTCTTCGAATACATATCCGCAGTCTGCTCGGATCCATCGACCAGAAGGATTACGAGCGTATCTGCATAAGAATGATATTCATACTGCCAGTTCACGATCTCATCCCAGTAGATCAGAGAACACGAATCCCGTTCTCTCGTATTGAACAGGACCAGATAGTCATCCGTGAATTCTGCCAGAAGCCGATCCGGCAGCATCAGTTCGGCAAACAGGCAGAGCAGGGTGATGCAGATGCCGACTCCGGCTGCCGAAGTATTGTCAAATGTCATCAATATTCCGGCAATGGCGCAGCCAAGCAGAAAGCCGGCAGGCTTGACACGGATGAAATGCCGTTTTCCCTGAACTGGCGGAAGATTGCGGATCCTGATCGTCTGAGACTTCATATCTATATGATTATACACCGGAATCCCGGCTTTCCTGGTATACTGATTTCCCGTAGAAGTGAGGTTTGCAATGAGCAGTCCAGTAACATTTGAAATCACCCATGTGTGCAAGCAGTCCGGTGCCCGCACCGGCATTCTGCATACGCCGCATGGCGATGTGGAAACTCCGATGTTCATGCCAGTCGGAACCCAGGCAACCGTAAAGTTCATCTCGCCAGAGGAACTGTATCAGATGGGAGCAGGCGTAGTCCTGGCAAATACGTATCACCTGTGGCTGAGACCGGGAGAAGAAATCGTTGCCAAAGCAGGCGGGGTCCAGAAGTTCATGAACTATAAAGGACCGATGCTGACAGATTCCGGAGGATTCCAGGTATTCTCGCTTTCTGATACGAGAAAGATCAGTGAAGAAGGCGTCATGTTCCGCAATACGCTGAATGGCGACAAGCTGTTTCTGAGTCCGGAGAAGTCCATTCAGATCCAGAACAAGATCGGGGCAGATATCATGATGTCCTTTGATGAGTGCATCCCCTACCCGGCCACGCGAGAATATGCAGAGCGTTCAATGCTGAGAACCCTGAGATGGGCAGAGCGCGGCAAGAATGCCAATACGAGACCGGATGAACAGGCGATCTTCGGCATCGTGCAGGGCGGTGACAATGAAGACCTCCGTGATTACTGTGCCGAGAAGCTGGTCGAGATGGATTTCCCGGGCTATGCAGTCGGCGGGACTTCGGTCGGCGAAGACAAGGAAACCATGTACCGCATGGTGCGCTGGTCCGTTGAGAAGCTGCCGGAAGATAAGCCCCGCTATCTGATGGGCGTCGGTGCCGTCAATGACCTGCTGGAAGCCATCTCCCTGAATATTGATATGTGCGACTGCGTGCTGCCGACCAGAATTGCCCGGCATGGCACGCTGATGACGAGCCAGGGACGCATCAATATCAAGAAAGCGATGTATGCGGAAGACTTCACGCCGCTGGATCCGGAATGCGACTGCTATTGCTGCAGGAACTATACCAAGGCTTATCTGAATCATCTCTTCCGCTGTCAGGAAGGCTTCGGAACGAGGCTCATGAGCATTCATAATATCCGTTTCCTGCTGAGGCTGATGGAAGATGCGAGAACGGCCATCAAAGAAGATCGCTTCAATGACTTCAAGGAAGAAAAACTGAAGAACATGAAGTTCGATTCCAGAGGTTTCTGATTGATTGCTTTTCGATCAATATTAATTGATATTCGATCATATTCAGCTAGACCGAGTTCTGTAAGAGGAATTCAGTCTTTTTCTTAGGAAGATTCATGAAACAGCATATCATCGCAGCGAAAGCAGCCGTGACAGTTCTCTGCATCGTGGTGGCGGTCTTCGGCATATCGATCGCAAGATCCTTTCTTGCACATCTGAACCCGGCTGGAGTCCATGTCTTACAAGAGATTTCATTCGCTCTCCTTCTCGTGCTTGGCTGCGGCTGTGCAGCCGCATTGCTGAGACCACTGTGGGTGATGCGGGTTTTTCTGACGAAGATGGAGGCAGGACATGTCTTATAAGAAAGCAATGTCCGGATGCTGACCGCTGCGATCGGCCTTCTTTATCCCCCGAAGCTCTTCCTTGTTTCGGCAGCAGCCGGCTTCATGTGCCTGATTGTCCGGGTGATCCGCGATGCCTTTGCGAAAGCCGTCCTGATGAAGGACGATCTAGGAGAACTGACATGATCCGTCTGAACATGAATGTCAGAATGGCAGAAGAAGGAATCGGAACAGGAGAACTGGCAGAGCGCATCGGCACCATCGCGTATTCCCTCTCACCAGTTTCCTGGTCCTGATCGGAATGAGTGCGTTCCCTGTCCTCTCGCTTCTGAACTCGGAACATCTCATTCTGAAAGAAGCCCTGAAACAGAAAAACCCGGATCTTCAGGTCCTGGAGAAATGCGGGTTCAAGGAAGATCCGTCGTGATACCGGCAACGAAACAGCTAGCCGATCAGGGCTTGTTTTCCGGGAAAAGAGTCTATGACCTCAGTGTGCTTTACGGAACAGATGCGGAATCTGATGGTTCCTCTGCTGTGATGAAACTGAAAGATTCTTCCTATCAGCTTGTGCTGAACCTGTCCGAAGACGGTGAGAAAATGATCTCTGCAGCGCTGGCAGAACAATAAAACGCCAGATTGCCTTGACGTTTCGTTACAGGTAGATATATCCGATGATCGATCCTTTCCGCCAGGAGGCAAGCCATCCTTCGCGGTAGCTTCCGAGGTAGTTTCCTTCCTTGACGTAGATATTGTCTCCATCTACAGCAGTCACGTAGCCGACATGCCATCCCCATACAATGAGGGAATTCGCTCTGGGCGAAGAACCGGTGGAATAACCGCTGGCTGCCGCATTAGCAAGCCATTCCCCTGCATTCCCCCACCTAGGCAGAGAGATGCCGATCGCATCATGAACCAGCTGCCACGCACTCCACGTGCAGTTGCTCCAGCCGCCGTAATACGGATTTCCGCCGGAATTTCCGGAAGAAGGAGTCGTATTCGAAGAAGAACTGCTGCTGGAGGAGGAGCTCGAACTCGAATCCGAAGAAGAACTTGATCCGGAATCCGAAGAACTGCTTCCGGAATCAGAAGAGGAAGAGCTGGAAGCACTGTTGGCTTTCGAGGAGCTGATGCCATTCTGCACCGAACTCTGGGCAGCTTGATTGGCACTCAGAGCAGCAGAAGCACTGTTGAGATCTGACTGGGCAGAAGAAAGCTGAGCCTGATAGGAAGCCTGGGCGGCATAGAGAGAACTCGATGCAGTGACCAGTTCCGCCTGCTGCTGACCAAGCACCGCCTTGCCGGATTCCAGGTCTGACTGCAGCTGTTCGAGCTCGGATTCCTGGCTCTGCAGATCTGCTTCCATCTGATTCAGCTGATCCGTTTCGTCCTGAAGCTGCTGGAGCGTATGGCTGTCATACTGGCTGATATCAGAGAGACCGTTGGCAATCGTGATCATCTCGCTGAATGACTTGGCGCCGAGCAGCACATCGAGAATCCGATTGGTGCGCATGGTTTCCTGCTGCTTCTCCATGCGTTTTTTGACTTTCTCCTTCAGGGCCGCAATATCATCCGTCTTCTGCTGGATCTGCACTTTGGTATCGCTGATCTGCTGCGCAATGAGAGCCGACTGCTGTTCTGCTTCGGCAATCTGGTTGTTCAGGTCTTCAATGCTCGAATTGATTTCCGAGATCTGATAGTTCAGATCGCTGATCTGAGACTGAACGGAAGAAAGCTGTTCAGATGCTGCATCTTTCCTGGACTGGGCGTCTGAAATCTGCTGCTGGAGAGAAGAATTCTGCCCCTGGATATACTGCAGATAAGCAGAGCATGCAGTCTGCTGGTCTGAGGTGAGACTGGTTCCGGAACAGAGATTATTCCAGTAGGTCGTATCCGTATAAGGAGGATTCTCATCTTCTGCTATCACCGGCACCAGCGTGATGCACATCCCCATGGCCAGTGCTGCGATCAGAATATGTGTATTCGTTTTTTTCATGCGTATTTCTGATTATACGTGCTTCAGGAGAGATCCGCAAACTGATACTCATACAGCTGCCAGTACAGGCCATGCTTCGCAAGCAGTTCCTCGCTGGTGCCGCGTTCCTTGATTCCTTCAGAAGAAACCATGATGATCTCGTCTGCTTTGCGGATCGTGGACAGACGATGGGCAACGACCAGAACGGTTCTGCCCTTGGCGAGTTCATCCAGAGACTTCTGGATCTGCATCTCGGTCGCGTTGTCCAGAGCAGACGTAGCTTCATCGAGAATCAGGATCTGCGGGTTCTTCAGGAATACTCTGGCGATGGAGATCCGCTGACGCTGGCCTCCGGAAAGGTGGACGCCGCGTTCGCCGACATTCGTATCATAGCCATCCGGCATGGCCATGATATCTTCATGAATCTCTGCTTTCTTTGCTGCTTCGATGATTTCTTCGTCGGTGGCGTCCGGATTTCCATAGGCAATATTCTCCCGGATCGTGCCGTTGAACAGGAATACATCCTGGGCAACGATGCCGATATTGCGGCGCAGAGAAGCTCTGGTCATATGACGGATATCGATGCCGTCGATCCGGATCGTGCCGGAATCAATCTCATAGAAACGCGGGATAAGATTGCAGATGGTGGTCTTTCCGCCTCCGGAAGGACCGGCAAGACCGACGGTATGACCCGCCGGAATATGCAGGTTCATATGGCTGATGACTTTCCGGCCGGAAGCTTCCTGGGTCTGGTAATGGAACGAGACATCTTCAAAGGAGATGTCTCCTTTCAGTCTTCCGACTTCGACTGCACCAGAATCATCCTTTTCTGACGGGATATTCATGATCTCTTCGAACCGCTCATACCCGGAGATGCCGTCAGCAATCTGCTCATACGTCTCAACGAGCTTCTTGATCGGTGTCAGGAACATCGAGATATAAAGAAGGTAAGCAACAAAGTCTCCGGAATTGATCGAACCTGCAAAGAACATGCGGCCGCCGAAGATCACGACAACCACGTACATCATATCGGTGAAGAAGGTCATGCCGGAATTGAATAAAGCCAGATATTTATAGGAACGCTTTCTAGCTTCCACATATCTGAGATTTGTCCGGTCGAATTTTTCCATCTCCCCTTCGGTTCCGCCATAGGCTTTCGTGACCCGGATGCCGGCAATCGAAGTCTCGGTTTCGCCGTTGATCTCTCCGATTTCTACTCGATTCTGCCGGAAAGCAGCCATCTGCCCTTTCCGGATCAGGATCACAAACAGCACAGCAACGGGAAGGAATGCATACACGATGATCGTGAGCTTCAGGTTGATTCTTCCGAGCATGACTGCAGAAACCGTTAACATGACCGCCGAAGTGAAGATATTCTCCGGTCCATGATGAGCCATCTCGGAGATTTCCTGCAGATCATTGGTAATGCGGGACATGATCGAGCCCGTCTTGTTTTCATCGAAAAACGAGACGGGAAGTGATTCGATGTGCTGAAAGAGATCGCGGCGCATATCTGCCTGCAGGCGGACGCCCATGATGTGGCCCCAGTAGTTGATGATGAGATTCAATAGAAGCTTGAGCAGATAGATCCCAAGCAAGGCAAAGCTCCAGCGGACCATCATATTCCAGTTTCTGTCAGGAACATACTGATTGATCATGTTGCGGACGATCAGCGGCATGAATTCATCCGCGAGTCCCACCAGAAATGCACATGCCAGATCAAGGAAAAACAGCCTGCGGTGCGGCCGGAAATACGCAGCAAATCGTTTCAGCATAGCTTTCTGCCCCCTAGTATTGCTGAAAATTATACGCTGAAATCTCACTGCTTGCATGAACTGTCTGCTCGGGTACAATAGTTCTGCGATGAATGTACTCCTGATGCACAAAGACATCCCGGTTCTGAAAGCGGATTATGATCCGGATTCCCACCTGTTCCTGAACGTGACCGAGGTTCTGAATCCTGCTCATATTCCGCCTGGGGCCGGGACGAAAGTATCTGTCCTTTCCCTGAAACAGCTGAATATCTGGTATCTGCGCAGAGGCATTCCGACATATCGGGTTGGCCTGGATCATATGAAGACGGTGATCGGCTTTTCGCATCCGAGGGATCTTCTGAATGCAGACCATGCGTTATCGGTATCTGATGTCTACTGGGTGAAGCCGGAAGATTCTTCCCTGCGCTGGAAGGAGGTTTCATATTTCCGCCATCCGTTTGAAGAAGAAGGATTCCGGACGGTTTCGTTTTCCCGCAAGAAGATTGTCTGGAAGAAAGAATATGAAAGATGTCCTGGCAATACGCTGAATGGCTATCACCGCAAGGCCTGGGTACAGCGGAATCAGGATCTCGTGCTGATCAAGGGAGGATCTGCGTCCTATCAGGAAGAACCGGTGAATGAATGGCTGGCCAGCCTGATCGGAAAGCGGTTAGGCATGGAGGTCTGCAGCTATGATGTAGAAGTCTTCGAGAATCAGATCGTTTCTTCCTGCCGTTCTATGACCGATGAGAAACATGAAATGATCGGAGCCTGGGATATTCTGAAGTCGAAGCCGATTCCTGCCGGCATGTCATGGCATCGGGGCTATGTATGCATGCTGGAGAAAGCAGGAATCCCGAATGCGTCAAAGTGCGTCGATGACATGATTGTCCTGGACTATCTGATGCTGAACAGCGATCGGCATCTGAATAATTTCGGGGTTCTGAGAAACCCGGACACGCTTCAGCTGGAATCCTGCATACCGATTTTCGATACCGGAAGCGGTCTGGCATGCTTTTCTATAGACGAAGAAGTTTATGAAGAAGGTCTTTCGAGCAATGCGAAGTTCTTCGAGACGACCCGTATGAATCATGACGCGCTGATCAGCAGATGCCGGAATCTTCTGGCGTATGATTTCTCAGTACTGGAAGATGTTCCGGATCTTTATGCGAGAAAGCTTTCTTCCTGCCAGGCAGTGTCCGGAATCAGCGATTTCCGGATCAGCGAGCTGAAGAGGCTGATCACGCATCAGATCGAAGCAATCCGGATGCTTCAGAACCGGTTCCCTTTTGAGTTATAATGAATGCAATCGGAGGAACATATGAAAACTCTGCTTGTCCTGATTGTCAGTTATCTCTTCGGTTCAGTTCCATGGGGTCTTGTCATCGGAAAAGTCTTTTATCATAAGGATATCCGGAATTACGGTTCCGGAAATCTCGGTGCGACCAATGCTGGAAGAATTCTCGGCAAGCCGGCTGCGATCAGCGTCACGCTGCTGGATGCCTTCAAGGCATTCTTCTCGATGATGCTGGCATATTACGTGGCTCCGGAAGCGATTCCTTATGCAGGTCTTGCTTGCTGTGTGGGTCATTGTTTCCCGATCTTCGCACAGTTCCGGGGCGGCAAGGCAGTTGCCACGAGCTACGGATATCTGCTCGGAATCTGCGTATTTCTGACGCATCAGTATTTCTGGCAGTTCTTTTTCCCGATTATCTGCTTCTTCGCGATCCTGTGGATCTGCCGGATGGTTTCGCTTTCCTCGATTCTTTCACTGCTGATTGCGGTGATCATCAGCTTCATTCTGAAGAATCCGGTGAATCTCTCGATCTGCCTGCTTGCCCTCTGGTGCTTTGTTACCTACCGGCATAAGGCAAATATTCAGCGGATCCGCGATGGCAGTGAATCGCATATCAAGTGGATGGGAGAACGCCATGGGAAGAATTGAGGAGTTTGAGCTTCCGATTGAACCCCTTGCGCAAAGTCCGAGAAAGATCTGGGTTTATCTTCCGGATGATTATGATGAAAGCCGGAAGCGTTATCCGGTGCTGTATATGTTTGACGGGCATAATCTGTTTGATGATTCCCTGGCTACCTATGGAAAAAGCTGGGGCATCCGGGATTATCTCGATGGCGCGCACCTGCCGCTGGTCGTGATCGGACAGGACTGCAATCATACCGGAAATGCAAGGCTCGAAGAGTACAGCCCGTTTCAGCCAGATTCTCATACCTGGATCGGCAAGCTCAATGCCAAAGGAGAGATCACCGGAGAGTGGTTTGCGCATACCCTTAAACCAGCCTGTGAGAAGCGTTACCGGATTTCAAAAAACCGGAAACAGGTTGGTATTGCCGGATCGTCGATGGGCGGCCTGATGTCGATGTATATGATCGCGAAGTACAATGATCTCTATTCCAAAGCTGCCTGCGTGAGCTCGACGATGGATATCTATGCTGATCAGATCACGGATCTGATCGACCATTCCAGCTTTTCTCATGATACGAGGATCTATCTGGACTTCGGTTCTAATGAAGTGAAAGCCAAGAAAACGTTTGCCCGCTGCATGGATTACCTGCTGCGGATCAATCACGCCTATACGGAACAGGGCTGCCATACATTTCCGAATGTGGTCGTCGGAGGCACGCACAGCGAAGCCTCCTGGGAGACCATCGTTCCCCTGTTTCTGGAATTCCTGTATCCGGAACTTTACCAGTAAGAGCGGCAATTCGCTGCTCTTTTTCATTGCCAATAAAAATGCCCGGCATCCGCCGGACATCATGACTCAGAAATCCACTGCATCTTCAGGAAGAATCTGTTCCAGTACTTCCCTGGTCACCATCGGAACTTCATGGCCGAAAGCATAGTCAATGCATAAGCCTGCACAGTGCTCGGTTCCGTAGACGGTTGCGATCATATCACGGACTCCTACCAGCATCGGATGCTGGTTTTCACCATGATTGGATGCTTCGCGGGAAGAGAAGATCATCATATAGAACTGACCATCGTCTCCTTCCATGCCAGCCGGATCCACATGATCCGGATCACCGGGAATCGGATTACCGTTGATCCATACTTCTGCATCATGTCTGACGCATTCTTCAACCGCATCCAGAATTGCATAATATGCTTCATCGGTTCCCTTTTTCCGGTATTGTTCTACCGCCTTCTGCAGACGGATATTCTCTCCTGCTTCACTCATCGTTCTGTGCTCCTGATTTCTGCTTCCATCTTACCCGAAATAGAGGAGTTTGTCTCTTTGTCTATTACTCCGCTGAGGATCATCCTGTCTGAGCGCCATTGACTTTCGAGAACGGCTGCAGCCGCATCGATCCTTGAATTCTGCCTGTTTCGGAAAACCTTTTTGTGCAATGTCGAATGCCAGATTAATCAAGATCAAGGCAGAAATGCAGTATTTCTCGCTAAAATAGTAACCAGGAGGCACTATGAAAAAGATCGCTCATGTTCTGTTCAGCAGAATGGTCCTGATGATTCTGCTGATACTGCTGGAGGCTGCATTTATCTATACTGCTCTTACGTATGTTCCTGCGGAACTGCTGAATGATCTGGAAACTTTGCTGCGATTATTCAGTCTGGTGGTCGTTCTGCTGATAGTCAGTTATTCCAGACATCTTTCTTCGGATCTGATGTGGATTGTTCTGATCCTGATTGCACCTGCCGGAGGAATCCTGGTATGGCTGTTTCTGGAAGTTCTTGATCGATTCAGCTCGCGGATCTACAAGGAACTGCAGCAGGAAACCTCTTCCGCTAAGAAATACTACCTGCAGAATCCTGAAATACAGAAGAAAGCCTTCCAGGATGAAGATCTTGCCGGTCAGTATCGTTTCATCAGCAGCAGTGCTGGTTTCCCGATCTATCAGAATACCGGCTTCCGATATTACGGACTCGGAGAGCTCGGATGGAAACCGATGCTGGAAGACCTTCGGAATGCAAAGGAATTCATCTTCCTGGAATACTTCATCATCGAGCCAGGCGTCATGTGGGATTCCATTCATGAAATTCTGAAGCAGAAAGCTTCAGAAGGCGTAACAGTACGAGTCATGTATGACGATATGGGCTCCTTGAATACCCTGCCTGGAAACTACTGGAAAAAGCTCCGGCAGGAAGGGATTGAAGCAGTTGCCTTCAATCGGGTTCATCCGCTTCTCAATGGCATCATGAATCATCGGGATCATCGCAAGATCATGGTCATTGACGGTGTGACTGCATACTCCGGAGGCATCAATCTCGCAGATGAATACATCAATGTGAAGCATATCCATGGGCACTGGAAAGACAATGTGATCCGGATTACCGGAGATGCTGTATGGAGCTATACCGTCCTGTTTCTGACCAACTGGAATGCATACACGCATGAAGACTCTGACTATACGCTATGGAAGCGGGAAGCAGTAAAGGGAGAACCCGATGGCTTCATTGCGCCATATGGAGATACTCCGCTTGATTTCCAGCTGACCGGCCAGGATGTCTATCTGAATATTCTGAATCACGCCAGACACTACTGCTATATCTTCACGCCGTATCTGATCATCGATACCGATATGATGAATTCTCTGATTCTCGCAGCTAAGCGCGGTGTGGATGTCCGCATCATCACACCTGGAGTTCCAGATAAGAAGATCATCTGGCGGATTACCCGCAGCTATTATCCGAACCTGATCCAGGAAGGCGTGAAGATCTATGAATATACGCCTGGTTTTGATCATGCCAAAGTATTCGTCAGCGATGATGAAATTGCGACCGTCGGAACCATCAATCTGGATTATCGCTCGCTTTATCTGCACTTTGAAAACGGAACGGCATTATTCCATTCCGCTGAAATCAATGCAATCAAAGCCGACTTTCTGGAAGCCCAGAAAGCAAGCCATCTGGTTACCATGGAAGAAGGCAGAATGGGAATCTTCCGCACCTTCTTCTATCTGGTTCTCAGAATCTTCGCTCCGATGATGTGAGACTCCGGAACAGCCCCTGGCAACCTGCAAGGATGTCCTGATAGGCCTGTTCGAAGTCTCTGGTATACCACGGGTCTTCGATTTCCCGGTCCGGGGTATCCGAATATTCCATCAGAAAATGGATCTTATGCTCAGGATCATCTTTCAGAATCCGATGCATATAGAAGCTGTTTTCCTGATCCATCCCGATCAGAAGATCATATGTTCCATAATCAGAAGCTCTGAGTTTTCTGGCAGTATGCGTTCCGATCGGAACGCTATGTGCAGCTAATGCCCTTCTCATCGGCGGATAGATCGGATTGCCGAGTTCTTCTGCCGAAGTTGCTGCAGAATCGATCAGGAATTCGTCGCTCTTTCCTGCTTTCTCTGCAAGATCCTGCATGATGTACTGTGCCGATACGGAACGGCAGATATTTCCATGGCATACAAATAGAATTCTGTTCATAGCAGCTATTGTATCAGATCCGATCTTCATTCACTCCATTCCTGCATGTTTCACGAAATCCAGGAAGCCCTCTTCCCTGATGAGCGCAATCCCCTGTTCTTCTTCGCCTAGCACAAGCAGCTGGTCTCCCGGCATGAGTCTGAATACAGTTCTTGCCTGTTCCGGAAGAACAATCTGGCCATGTTCTCCCACTGTGACCAATCCGAACACATGCTTCCCGGCAGGCGGAACACCAAAACCAAGATGATCCGTATTTTCATAGTTTACCAGGTCATCCAGCGTGACGCCGAACAGATCAGCCAGTATTTTGCATATTCCAATATCCGGCAGTGATTCTCCAGTTTCATATTTGGAAAGCGTCTGGCGGGAAACACCGATTTTCTCAGCAAGTTCTTCCTGAGACAGATGATTCCGTTTTCTTAATACAATCAGATTTTCCTTGAACATTACTTTCTCCCAAGTATCAATACTCGCAGCAGCGGTATTCTCATAATTACTGCATTCAGAAGCCACGCACCCGCAAAAGCAGCAACAGCAGTCAGGAAATAATGAACCGCTGGCGGAAGATCTGCGGCGCAGCAATGCAGAAACCATGCGCATGCAGAAAGCGGCAGATAATGAAGCAGATAGAGTCCCCATGTCTGCTTTTCCATCCATCTCGAAAAACAAGTGCTGTAATTTCCATGCCCATTCATGTATGCCAGGATCGCCAGTACAGTAATCCATGCATACACATTGCAGAGAAAAGTATCGAGGACGCAATGCTCGGCGTATGGTTCTCCCCAGAACCTGACAAGATATAGAACCGCTGATATTCCAGATCCTGCAAGCAGCGGCAGTTCCCATTCCGTCAGGCAGCGGATGACCCGATCATGCGAAAAAACGAAGTATCCTGAAAAGAAGCCGAACCCATAGATTCCGAACCGATATACGGAAACTACCGGCACATTCAGAATATTTGCCGAAAGCCAGATGCCGATGGAAAACATCAGAAGCCCCATCATCTTGATATTCCTGCAGTGACAGTATAACCTGTCTTTTTCTATTTTCCGGATCAGAATCAGAAGAACAGAGTAGATCCACAGCATCTGGATGTACCAGAGCGGGCCAATCCCGCTGAGAGCCATGATCAGATAGGTGATCAGCCCCGGAATTCCGGATGGGAGTTTTGCAAACGCATTGCTGATGAGCATATTGAAATACCCATCGATCCAATGAAAGACAAATACCCCGATAGTAGAAGGAATCAGCAGTTTTTCGGTCCGGCGTTTCAGGTATTCTCTGCCTGTACGTTTTTCCAGCTCATATCTGCTGCACATTCCTGAGATTACAAACAATATCAGCATGAACCAGGGATAGATCAGATAGAGAAACGCGTCCTGATACTGCGGAAAGGAAAATGGTCCGATCACTCCTGCAGTTTCAGCACCATTGTACATGTAGATAACATGATAGATCACAACCAGAACTTCAGTAATCCAGCGGATATGATCGATATATTTCTTCCTCATGAGATTTCCACCTCTGCACATTCTCTTTTTCAGAGTAAAGCTGCAGAAGCAGATATTCCACCAAGCAGAATTAACAATCATTCCGTTCATCTGTAAACAATCGTTGCATCAGATCTCCGACAGACAATCCGAAAAAATGCGTCTCCTCATAAGAAGAGACGCAGAAACATTTTCCGGAAATCAGGATGCTTTCTCTGCAGTGCACAGTTCTGCATCGATGGCGATCACGATCATCAGCACCAGAAGTGCATTCTTCGGATCAGCAATGCTCAGAACATAGGTATCGGTCAGATTCAGAATCTGCTTGGAGATGACAGCAGCTTCTCTTCCGGTTTCATCATACAGCGTATAGTTCCACTGCATGAAATCCCCTTCTGCCGACCAGCCGAGTTCCGGGATTTCGTAGCACGGATGCAGCAGGCTGACTTTTCTGCGAAGCGTTCCGATCTGCTGTCCATTCTGATAGAGACGGAAGGCCGGCATGAACGTCAGAAGCACTTCCTTGACTAATCCGATGGGAGTACCGGAATGCTCATAGATGCGAAGCTGATGGCCGAACGAGACTTCCCCTTTGACAGTATAGGCAGGCGTTCCGTCATCCGCATACACATCATAGCTGTCCAGCCAGGAGAACAGCCGCTGGCGAATCAGCAAGTTCATATTCAGCGGATGTTCGTCAGGAATGCCTTGTAAGCACGGTATCCCTCATACACATCTGCCTTGGATACGATCTCGCATGGTGCATGCATGTTCTGCACGGCAATGCCAGCATCGATCACATCCATGTTCAGCTGGGCAAGGATATAAGCAATCGTTCCGCCTCCGCCGACATCCACTGCACCGAGCTCTGCCGTCTGGAACATGACATCGCTATCTTCCATAGCTTTGCGGACCTTCGCGATGAATTCCGGATTTGCGTCATTGGACCCAGACTTGCCGCGGGAACCAGTATACTTGTTGAATACGATTCCCTTCCCGAAATAAGCAGCGTTCTTCAGATCATTGACATCTTCATAGTTCGGATCGACAGCTGCACTGACATCGCTGCTCAGCATCATGGAATTGGTCAAGGTATCATTCAGGTGCACGAGATCTGCTTTGCCTTCATGGGCAAGCAGGCTGGTGATGACCATTTCAAACCATCTTGAATGCATGCCGGTAGCACCGACGCTGCCGATCTCTTCCTTGTCGGTGAGAATGCAGCAGGACGTGCGTTCCGGATTCTGCATTTCCAGAATTGCCCGCAGGCTCGTATATGCGCAGACACGGTCATCATGTCCATACCCGAGAATCATCGAACGATCAAGTCCGTAATCTCTTGCTTCGCCAGCCGGAACGACTTCAATCTCAGCCGAGACAAAATCATCTTCCTCGATGTCATATTCCTGTTTCAGAAGGTCCAGCAGATACTTCTTGACCGGATCTTTTTCTTCGCCTGCCATCGGAATCGAACCAGCCAGCACGTTGAGAGCTTCACCCTCTACCACCGTGCTGCCTTTCTTCTCCATCTGCTTTGCGGCCAGATGAATCAGCAGATCCGAAACGCCGACAACCGGATCATCCGGCTTTTCGCCGATGTTCACGAATACCTTCGAACCATCCTTGCGGCAGACGACGCCATGCAGCGCCATCGGTCTTGCGACCCACTGATACTTCTTGATGCCGCCGTAGTAATGCGTATCCAGCAGAACCAGTCCGTCTTTTTCATAAAGCGGATGCTGCTTGAGATCCATGCGCGGGCTGTCGATATGCGCACCGAGAATATTCATGCCTTCGGTCAGCGGCTGATTTCCGATGACAAACAGGCATAGATTCTTGCCGCGGTTCACCGCATACACCCGATCGCCCGGCTTCAAAGGACCCGTCACGAATTTCAGATCGCGGAACCCTGCTTCTTCTGCCATCTTCTTTCCTTCGCAGACGAACTCCCGCTCAGTCTTGACTTTGCTCAGAAACTGGCGGTATTCCTCTCCGAAGGTACTGATCAGATTTCTTCCTTTTTCGTCATACTTTTCCCATACTGTCTTGTTCATATCTTTCCTCCCTGTATGCATGGAACGGGATCAGGCGGACCTTCGGCCCGGACACCCGGACTTTCAGTCCCTGCTCCCCTTCTTCCAGTATTTCAATCTGCGCGGTCCGGCGCGATTCTTCGAGAAATGCCATAGCCGAATACGGCAGATGGCAGATCAGTGTTTCTTCTTCCGGATACAGCGTATCAGCAATCTGATTCATCAGTTCAGGAATACCTTGCATCGTCTTTGCGGAAACCCGGATTCCTTCCGGAAGATCCTTATGAATGCCGAGATCGCTCTTCGTGAATACCCGGATTCTCGGAATACTGCCGGCTCCGATTTCCTGCAGGGTTTCCTCCGTGACCCGGGCTTTTTCTTCCCAGTGCGGATCTGAAGCATCAATCACATGAAGCAGCAGATCGGCATGTCTGGCCGCATCCAGCGTGCTGTGAAATGCATCAATCAGCGTATGCGGAAGCCTGGATACAAACCCTACGGTATCATACAGCAGAAACTGCCTGCCCTGGCTGGAAACTTGCCGTACACTCGTATCCAGCGTCGCAAACAGCATATCTTTTTCCGGAACCTGAAGTCCTTCTCTGGCATTCTCTCTCAGCATTGCATTGAGCAGGCTGCTCTTGCCGGCATTCGTATACCCGGTCAGAGCGACTCTTGAAAGCTCGCTCTTGGATCTGCGGTTCTCGGTCATCCAGTTCTGCTTTTCCAGCTCTGCGAGCTGTTTCTGCAGCTGGCGGATCCGCTTGCGGTATGTGATCCTGATCTGGGCAGACCGCTGTTCGCCAGACCCTCTGGAACGATAGGAACCGCCGCGTTCATGCGTTTCTTCTTCGCCCGGATCGCTTAAGCGCGGAAGTGCATACTGGAGTCTTGCCATTTCTACCTGAAGCTTTGCCTGCCGCGTGCGCGAACGCAGTGAAAAGATATCCAGGATCAGAGCAGTGCGGTCGATGACCCGCACGCCGCAGGTTTCCTCAATCCGCTGACCTGCCGCGACGCTGAGATCATTCGCAAAGACGATCGCTTCCGCATTCGTCTCTTTGACGAGAGCAGCCAGTTCCTGAAGCTTTCCGGAACGGAACGCAGTCTTCCGATCAAAGCTTTCCGACTGCTGCGTGATTTCTGCCGCAACCGTTCTGCCGCAGGCTGCGCAGAGTGCCCTGCACTCCGCCATCAGTCCGTCGAACTCATGGGCATCCTGTTTCAGGCAGATCCCGGCAAGAATGACTTCAGACATCGCGGTCCTCCGGTTCTGCCGGCGAATCTTCGAACTGATCGGAAAGCCTCAGGACGTAATACGTCACGCCGACCCATGCATGATGCTTGTATCCGAAGTCCGGAAAGAATGCCATCTTCTCAAACCCGCAGGCTTCATGAAGATGTTCGCTGGCAGTATTTCCTTCCGTGACGATGCTGACAAGATGCTTATAGCCATCCTGCTCTGCCATCCGGATCAGCTGCTTCATCAGTGCAGTTCCATAGCCTTTATGACCAGCATCATGGCGGAGATAGACCGAGACATCTGCCGTCCAGTCATATGCTGCGCGCTCATTGAACTGAGAGAGATAAGCATAGCCGACCGGTTCCGGGTCTTCGAGGATGATCCATGGATAAGATGCAGTCACATGATGAACCCGGTCTTTGAATTCTTCCAGGGTCAGCTCCTTCGTTTCAAAAGTGGCCATGGAATTGCGGATATACCAGTTGTACCATTCCAGGCATACCGGAATGTCTGCGTCTTCAATTCTTCGAAACTTCATAGACTTCCTCTCCGCCAAGCACAGTCATGAGCACTCTGACCTGGCTGATGGTCTCGGCAGGAATATTCAGAATGTTCTTCTCGAGCACTGCAAAGTCAGCATGATAACCGGTCTCCAGCTTTCCGGTATGCTCTGAGAAGAACGCTTCCGGACCTTTTTCTGTATAGGAAGTGAGGGCTTCCTCGACGCTCATGCATTCCTTCGGATTCATGGAAGCACTGCCATCCAGAGAAGTTCTGGTCACCGCAAGCTGAATGCCCTTCAGGGGATCCGGAGTCTCGACCGGCGCATCGCTGCCATTGCAGGCAAGCGTTCCTTCATAAAGTGTCCGGAACGGATAAGAAGAAGCAGCCCGTTTCTCTCCGACCCGCTGCTTCAGGATCTTTGCATCGGAATCGATGAACAGAGACTGGAAGTAGCACACCAGCTTCTGATCCAGGACTTTCTGAATCTGCTCCGGGGTCATGATCTGGCAATGCACGATGCCATAGTGCAGAGGATTTCCAGGCAGGACAAGATCCTTGTAGAGATCCAGAACCTGGTTCAGCGCCTTGTCTCCGATCGCATGGCAGATGGCAGGCATATTATAGCGATTTGCCAGTTCCAGATATGTCCTGAGCTCCGCTTTCGTATAGATCGGATATCCCCTGGTATCTTTCGCATCAGTGTATGGTTCCGAAAGAGCTGCAGTCCTTGCGCCGAGCGATCCGTCTGTCACCATCTTCAGCGGTCCGATCCTGAACAGATCATCGCCGACATCAGTCGTATAGCCCTCATCCAGGAACCCGGCCAGTTCTTCCGGGCTGTCAAACTCGCATTGTTCATTGACGCGCACCGTCAGCTTCTGCTGATAGCTGAGCTGCAGGAACGCATCCAGCACCTTGCGCCAGTCTTTCGTCACCGACAGAAAATCATCGCTGCCGACGCTGGTGATGCCATAGCGATTAGCCGCCGATGCGCCTTTCAGGATCGCCTGTTTCAGAGAATCGATGGTTTCTTCCGGCCATGCCTGGTGCATGACATTGAGCGCCGTTTCTTCCAGGAGTCCGTGTTCAAAATCAATGCGTCCTCCCTCAATCTCTGAATCTGCTTCAATGCCTGCAAGCTGCAGTGCCTTGGAATTGCATACCATCTTATGACCGCACACTCTGGTCAGACAGATCGGCACATTGCGCGACAGATTGTCGAGCATCTGCTTATCCGGCATTTCCGGATGATCGAATTCTTCTTCATTGAAGCCTCTGGCCAGAATCCAGTCTACCGGCTCCTCGCTCTCCAGTCTGCCCCTGATTCTCGCCAGCACGTCATCAATGGATCGGCAGCCAGCCAGCTGCACATGATTCAGATAATGCCCGTATTCCAGCAGATGCATATGCGAATCCGTGAATCCAGGGATCACGAATGCTCCGTTCAGATCAATCAGCTCATCCTGTGAAGACAGGTGCTCTTCGATCTCTTCATTTGTTCCGAATTGCTGAAAGACACCGTCTTCAATCAGGAAAGCAGTTTCTTTCCGCTTCCAGATGTCCGCATTGATATAACCCTTCATTCCGTTTTTCCTTCTTTCGGATAATAGACTCCAGCCTGTTTCCGGCACTGTTCCAGAGTTTCGATGACCGCCAGCGAAAGCGCATGCGGCACCCGGGAACTCTCAGATTTTCCTGCTTTGACATTCGTCACGAAATCACGCAACTGATCACCAAATGAATTGGCATCATCCGGGGTCAGCAGTTCCGTTTCATCTGAATGAACACCTCTGAAATAGACCTTCGAGATCAGCGAAGGCTTCTCAATGATCAGCGTTCCTTCTTCGCCCTGGATCTCAGAATTCTGATAAGACGTGGAGATCTTGCTGATCATCGTCACCGCATCAAACGTTCCGTAATGCAGAATCCCGGCAGAAGCTCCATCTACTCCCGATTCCAGCATCACCGAGCTGGCATAGAGAGATTCCGGCTTTCCGAAAAGGCCTACCAGATCCGCAATGGTATAGACACCGAGATCCATCCAGCATCCATTGCAGAGACCATTCCGGAAGGTGGTCGGATTCTTCCCGGCAAGATAGGCATCATAGCGGCTGGAATACTTCGAAAAGCTGAAGAAGACATGGCGGATCTTTCCGACCCGGGCAAGATTCTCCTTCAGAATCTGAAAATGATCGGTATACAGCGGAACAATCGCATCATGAAGATAAGCATGATGTGCTTCTGCGCAGGCATAGAGCTCCCTGGCATCGGCCAGGGTCGGCACAAGCGGCTTCTCGCAGATCAGCGGGATGCCCCGTTTCAGCACCTGAAGTGCCATTTCCTTATGCAGGCTGTTGGGCACGGCCAGATAGACTGCGTCAATCTCCCCGGAATCAAGCAGTTCTTCCAGATTTCCGTATACATGAGGAATTCCGTATTTCCCAGCAAACGCTTCTGCATGTTCCCGATGTCCGCTGATCACTGCAGATGCCTGGATTTCCGGTACTGCCTCCGCTCCTTTCATGAACATATCCGAAACAAAATTTGTTCCGACAATTCCGATTCTCATTGGCCGGGTACCTCCCATTCCTATGGAATTATATCAAAAGAGACAGCCTTATACCGGCTGTCCCGCTTCTGTACTGTCGGAAGAACTGCTTGAAGGCGCTCCCGGCACAGTCCCCATATTGCCGCGGCCTCCTCTTTTGCCCTGACCAGAGGAAGCCGTGGTATTCACAAAATGTCATTCGGTAGAAGCCACGCCCCTTTACGGGGCGGTTTTACGTTGTTTAGCCCTGATTCTCAATATAGTTTTCAATGGTTTCCTGAGATACCTGTCCTATCGATGCAGCAAAATAGCCATCTGACCATAACATTTTTTCTTTCCAGTAATGTTTTTTCAGCATATGCCCATGATTTTTCCACGCCTGATATGTGCTG